>JGI12481J13897_1000056_pt1 | contig 74417 bp, 65 predicted proteins | sample TtaePargueraPR_FD_13897 | JGI IMG/M metagenome (IMG submission 13897)
CCCGCCACCACCAAGCCTGGTGCAACGGCTACCTCGACCTCGCCGACTGCTCCGAAGAAGTAAGTCGACCGACGTCACGATAACCGGCGGGCGCTTTCGCATGCGAGCGCCCGCCACCAGAATACGTAACCTGAGATAGGACTAGAGACATGGCCATAGCGATGGGAGATGGCGCCGGCGATACGCCGATGTCGGACATCAACACCACGCCGCTGGTGGACGTCATGCTGGTGCTGCTGATCATCTTCCTGATCGCGGTTCCGGTTGCCATCCAGACGGTCGAAGAGCTCGAGATTCCGGTCTTCGCCTCTTCCGAGTCTGACGACAAGGTGGAGAACCTGCTGATCACCGTGACGACCACCGACCCGGAAGGCCGCACGCCCAGCACGCTCAACACCGCCTACACCGGTGCGACGCGCGACGGCGAATGCCGCATCTTCCTCAACAATACGACGCTGGTCGATTCGGGCGAACTCTATGACCGCGCATTCGAACGTCTCGATGCTATCGTGACGAATGCCGGCGGCCCCGATGCGATCATGCAGAACCCGGAACTGATCCCGCAGGTGCACATCCGCGGCGACGTGAATGCCCCGTGGCGCTGTGTCGCAGGCACGATCTTCAACGTCCAGGCGGCCGGTTATCCGACCGTCGGGTTCATTTCCAACCCCGTCGATCCGAACGGCTGATCCCAGTCGTAACGTAGACGCGGACGAAAGAGTAAGGAGTAAGCTACCATGGCAATGTCAGGCGGCAGCGATGATGGCGAACCGATGATGGACATGAACATGACGCCGTTGATCGACGTCTTGCTCGTGCTGCTCATCATGTTCATCATCACCATTCCGGTGGCGACGCACGCGGTCAATATTGACCTGCCCTCGCCGTCGAACAACCCGGACACGCCGGATGTGGACCCGATCAAGAACAAGATCGTGCTCACGCCGAACGACCAGATCCTCTGGAATGCAGAACCGATCAGCCAGAACGAACTCGTCGGCAACCTGCAGGAATCGCTGACCTTCGCGGTCGAGCCGGAACTGCAGTTCGAACCGGAAGCCAACGCCAGCTACGATCTGTCGGCACGCGTGCTGAACATCATCAAGGCAAGCGGCGTCACGAAGTTCGGCTTCGTCGGCAACGAAAAGTATCGCCAGTTCGGCAAGGAATAATCCTTCCAGACAATGCGAACGAATGAGGGGCGGAGCGATCCGCCCCTTTTTTGTGTCTGCATTCCTCCCGCGCATTGCACGGTCAGCATCGCAAGCAACCGGCTTGACCCAATGCTGATTATGTGATGGTATCTTGTTACATCTTAGAGGAGGATGCCATGGTCATACGTTCCCGGATGCTTGATCGCAGCTACAGCACGACGCCCCCGCCCATGAGCGAACTTAACATCACGCCGCTGATTGATGTGCTGCTCGTCCTCCTCGTGATGTTGATCCTTTCCATCCCCATCGCAGCCCATCGCCTGGATGTAGATCTTCCCGGTGTTGGCGGAGCGACAGGCGACTATGAACGGGTCTCCCTCGTCGTCATGGAGAATGGCGGCGTGCTCTGGAATGGTGAGCCGGTCTCGAAGCCGCAGCTGGAACAGCGCCTGGCCGCAGCCGCCGCTCAGCCCGAAATGCCGGTGATCCGCTTCGAGCCCGAAGCCAACGCCAGCTACGAAGATAGCGTGAGAGTGATCAACGCCGTCGCCGACGCGCAGCTCGACAAGTTCGCCTTCGTAGGGAACGAGCGTTACCGGGAATTCAATGCCGACTAGGGCGAGGCGGTTTGAAAAAGCCCCCTTCCCCGACGCCGTCGCCCAGTATCCGCTTGTCACCTGCATGTCGCTGATCCCATTCGCGGCCGTGTGGCTGATCATCGCAGTTCTCTTGATGAGCGCTTACGGCGTGCAGCCCCACGCGATCACCGTCGACCTGCCCCCTCCGGGAGAGCCCTTTGCGCAGGGTCCGCTCTCGCGAACGGCGAACCTGTTGAGCATCGATCGGAATGGGCGGGTGACCTGGAACAGCGAATGGGTGAGCGTTGCGGCGTTGAAGCCAATTCTCCAACGAACGCTTGAGGAAAACCCCCAGCCTGCACTCCATTTCGCTCCTCTCGCCGAAGCTTCCTACGGCGATGTCGTGAGATTGCTGAACGTGGTCGCCGAGGCAGGCTTGATAGATGCGTGCTTCGTCTTCTCCGATACGTGGCGCTATCGCCGCTATGAAGTCCGCCAACCGGATTCTGCAACTCCGCCAGCCCAGCACAGCGGTTGCAATTTACCTTACGTCTATTGACGGTCGCTAGTCCTCGAACTCGTCTGGCCCATCTACCCGCATCGCAGCGCCCGCCAGGGTCTCGGCTTCCAGCAGCAACTCGTCGTCCTGCGCGCCTTGTGGCACCGCTTCGCGGCCAATCATTACCATGACCGGCACGGCGAGTGGGCTGACGCGGTCGAGCTTCACGTGGTCGAGCCTTTCCGCTGCACTATCGAGCAGGTCACCCAGGCGCCCGATGTCCGTCATGCGTGCACGGGCGTCGGCCCAAGCTGCCTGGATCAACACATGGTCCGGCTCGTACTTGCGCAGCACGTCGTAGATCAGGTCCGTGCTGAAAGTGACCTGACGCCCGCTCTTGCGCTTGCCGGGATGCTGTCGCTCCACCAGCCCGCCGATCACCGCTACTTCGCGGAAGGCGCGGCGCAGCAGGTGCGAATCCTGCACCCAGTCGATGAATTCCTCGGTCAGAATGTCGGGCGAAAGCAAGGGGCGCGGATCTTCGACCGGTTTCAGCCCCCAGACCGCAAGCGAATAATCGTTGGCGACGAAGCCTCCCGGCATCAGCCCCAGCGCCTCCATGCGCGCCGTGATGAGCATGCCCAGCGACTGGTTCGCGTTCCAGCCGGTGAAAGTGTAATAGACCGTGTAGTGCCGCTTGGCGTGAGGGAAGCTTTCCACCAGCAGGTTGTCCGGCCCCGGCAAGTGACTGCGCCAGTCCTGCACTTCGAGCCATTCACGCACATCGTCGGGAAAGCGCGCCCAGCCCGCGCGGTCGACCAGTAGCTTGCGCACGCGGTCGGCCAGATGAGTGGTGAGCGGCAGGCGCAAGCCGCCGTAGGAGGGGATCATCGCTGCCTTGGAGCTGGCGCGAACGATCAGCTCCATGTCCTTCAATTGCTCGACTTCCAGGTTCACGCCGCTGAACTGGAAGGTGTCGCCCGGACGCAGCGAGGCGGCAAAACGCTCTTCCACCTTGCCGAGTGAACGGCCATTGCGGAAACGAACTTCCAGCATCTCGGCATCGACGATGATGCCCGCATTCATCCGGTGCCGGTGCGCCTGTTCGGGATGCGTCAGCCGCCACACGCCCTCGCGGTCACGCGTGATGCGCTTGAACTTGTCGTAAGCCTTGAGCGCGTATCCACCCGTCGCCACGAACTCGAGCACGCGGCCGAACATCTCGGCGTCCACATCGGCATAAGGCCAGCATGAGCGGATTTCCGAAAGCAGTTCGTCCTCGCGGAACGGTGCAGCGCAAGCGCAAGCCATCACGTGCTGGGCGAGAACGTCCAGCCCGCCGGGGCGAAAGTCCTCGCCATCGCGCTGGCCCTCATCGACGGCCTGCATGGCCGCAGTCGCTTCCAGGAATTCAAACCGGTTGCCCGGCACCAGCAAGGCTCGACTGGGCTGGTCCAGCCGGTGGTTCGCGCGCCCGATCCGCTGCAGCAGGCGACTGGAGCCCTTGGGCGCCCCCATCTGCACAACCATGTCGATATCGCCCCAGTCGACCCCCAGATCGAGGCTGGCGGTGCACACCAATGCACGCAGCTCGCCCCGAGCCATGGCGCCTTCAACCTTCCGGCGTGCCTCTTTCGAAAGCGAGCCGTGGTGGATGCCGATGGGCAGATTGTCCTCGTTCGCGTCCCACAGGTTCTGGAAGATGTATTCCGCCAGGAAGCGCGTGTTGGTGAAGACCAGCGTCGTGTTGTTCTTGCGAATGCGCTCGTAAAGCTGGGGGATCGACCATGTGGCGGCATGTCCGCCCCACGGCACCCGCTCCTCGTCCGGCAGGAGGATTTCCACTTCCGGATCGGCGCCTTTCTCGCCCTCAACCAGCGCAACGCTGTCGATGTCGCCCCAGGGCGCTATCCAAGCGCGGTAGCCTTCCGGATCGGCGACGGTGGCCGACAGAGCGGCGCGCTGCATGTCGGGCGCTATCGCTTGCAGGCGGGAAAGGGCCAGCGCCAGCAGGTCTCCACGCTTCTGCGTCGCGAATGCGTGGACCTCGTCCACCACGACGCGCTTGAGGCCCTCGAACAACGTGAAGCTGTCCTCGTAGCTGAGCAGCAGCGAAAGGCTTTCCGGCGTTGTCAGCAGGACATTGGGCGGCTTGCTGCGCTGGCGCTTCTTGCGGTCGGAAGGTGTATCGCCACTGCGCGTCTCGATCCGCAAGTCGAGGCCCATTTCCTCCACCGGTGTGACGAGGTTTCGCTGAACGTCGTGCGCCAGCGCCTTCAATGGCGAGACGTAGAGGGTGTGCAGTCCCTCCGGCGGCTTTCCATCCTCGATACGCGATGGGCAAAAGTCCGCCAATGTGGGCAGGAACCCCGCAAGCGTCTTTCCCGCGCCGGTATCGGCCACCAGCATGGCGTGCTGGCCTGCATCGGCCGCAGCAAGCATCTCCGCCTGGTGCCGCCGCACGCGCCAGCCGCGGCTGGCAAACCATTGGTCTATTTCCGGAGGGATCGCAGCGTCGGTCACTTCCCTCCAGCGATAATAGGCAAGTCTGGTTCCGTCACGCCCTCGCGTGAACGCGTCGCGCTCTACCTGCTCAGTGCCCCACGCTCTCGCCGCGTTCGAGGCCGGAGAGGGACAGTTGGCGGTCGATCTGGGCCAGCAAGCGCGCGAGGCCTTCCTCGCTGTCGCTTTCGGCACGGGCGACCAGCACATCCTGCGTGTTGGAAGCGCGCAGCAACCACCAGCCATCGGGCGTCGTGACGCGTACGCCATCGGTGGCGTTCACCTCCACGTCTGCCGGAACGTCATCCCCCGTCATGCGGGCCTTCACTTCGTCGATTGCAGCGAACTTGCGGCTCTCGTCCACTTGGAAGCGCAATTCGGGCGTGTTGAGCATGGCGGGCATCTCGCCGCGCAGCTGCGTTACCGACTTGCCCAGCCGCGCGGAGGCGGCGATCAGACGCACGCCGGCATAAAGCGCATCGTCGAAACCGTAATAATCGTCGGCGAAAAACACGTGGCCGCTCATTTCGCCTGCCAGCGGAGAGGAAACTTCCTTCATTTTGGACTTAATTAGCGAATGGCCGGTCTTCCACATCAGCGGCTTGCCGCCATGCTTTGCAACATGATCGAACAGCGCGCGGCTGGCCTTCACATCGGCGATAATCGTGGAACTAGGTAGTCTTCCGAGGAGGTCTTCGGCGTAAATCATCAGTAGTTGATCCCCCCAGATGATCCGGCCTTCGCCGTCGATCGCGCCGATCCGGTCGCCGTCGCCGTCGAAAGCCACTCCGAAGTCGAGGTTCTTCTCGGCGACAAGCTTTGCGAGGTCGGCAAGATTGGCCTCAACAGTGGGATCAGGATGATGATTGGGAAAATTACCGTCGACTTCAGTGAACAGCAGGTGGTGCTCACCCGGAAGGCGCTTGGCCAGGAGTTCGAGCGCGGGGCCGGCGGCACCGTTGCCCGCATCCCAGCCGACCTTCAGGCCTTCGAGAGCACTTCTATCCACCCCGTCGAGTGCAGTCAGGAGACGCTCGACATACTCTTCGACGATATCGACGCTTTCGACACTGCCGGCTCCGTCGATCCAGTCCCCCTGCGCAGCCATTTCACCGAGCCGCTGGATATCGGCCCCGAAGAAGGGCCGACCGCGAAATACCATCTTGAAGCCATTGTAATTGGCGGGATTGTGGCTGCCAGTTATCTGAATGCCGCCATCCAACTCTTCGGCTGACGCTTCGGCATAGTACAGCATGGGCGTTGGCCCCATGCCGATCTTGCGAACATTGCAGCCACTCGAAGTCAGCCCTTCCACCAGAGCATGTTCCAGCATCGGGGAGCTAACGCGTCCGTCGTAGCCAACCGCCACCATCGGGGGCCGGTCCATCCCTTCCAGATCATTTCGCAGCAGCGTACCAAAGCCGCGACCGATGGCCCGCGCGTCATCCGCCCCCAGCGTTTCGCCGATAATTCCGCGAATATCGTACTCACGCAGCACGGTGGGATGGAAATCGTGCTTCATTGCAACTCCTTGGGGCTGAAAGACTTTCGCCCTATTGCGCGGAATCGGTCACTTCTTCCAGCAGCAAATCGCGAGCGGCGTTCGCTTCGTGAACCTGATCGTTCGTCCCGCCCCTGTCCGGATGAACTAGGGCGACCAGACGCTTATGCGCGGCAATTATTTCAGTTCTGCTGGCAAAGCGCGAGACCCCCAGCGCCTTGCGCGCATTCTCGAGAGCCTGCTGCCGCGCGGATATCTTCGGCTGCCACGGCCAGCGCTTGAATATCCAGTAGTAGAACAGGACAACCGCACCGATGATGACGATGAATTTCGTCATCGCCGTCAGGCCGGCTCCACCATGGCGGTGGTGACAGGCTTCACGGACTCATCCGCGCGCTTGGGAACCCGCAGGTTGAGATTGGCGACGAGATTGCGCAATTCCTGGCGGGCGACGAGGTGGCTTGTGCCCAGTTCGCCCAGATGCCCCTTGTCGAGCAACGTCAGGCCCGAGGGAAACAGTTCGCGGTAGATCACGCGCTCTGACAGACCCTGCACTGCGCGGAAGCCCACGCGCTTCGATAGCTCGGTCAGCGCCTCGTCAATGCGGCGCTGGTTGCGTGCATCGGTGTAACCGGTGCGGTTCCTCACCACGACCCAGTCCATCTCGCGCTTCTGCTGCTCGATCGTGGCGCGGCTGCGCTTGATGCGAGCTTCCCAGATCAGTTCGGCATAGAAGCTCAGCTTGCGCACCTTGAAGTTCTCGGCATCCACCTGCCCGATGAGGTCGAAATCGACGAAGCTGTCGTTCATCGGCGTTACCAGCGTATCGGCGCTGGCGGCCACGTGGCGGGCGAAAGGATCGTCGCGGCCCGGCGTGTCGAACAGCAGGAAGTCCATGCCCTCGCCAATGCGCGCGGCTTCTTCCTCCAGTTCCTCCACACTGTCTCCATGACACACGTCGAACACGGGGCCGGCAAGCTGAACATCGCGGCGGCGCTGCGTCTCGGCGCGGTTCTCGCAATAGCGGTAGAAGGTGCGCTGGCGCACATCCAGATCGAGCGCGGCGACCTTTGCCCCCTGGTAAGCCAGCGCCACGGCCACATGCACGGCAGTAGTGGACTTGCCGGTGCCACCCTTTTCGTTGGCGAAGACAATACGGTGCGGGGCTGTCACTGGCGGTCTTTCTCTAAAAGGTGAGTGGCGCTAGGCCATGGGCATACAGTCTATCGGAGCCCTGCGTTCATGCAAACCGTCACCACCCTGCCAGAACTGCGCCAAGCTGTGGATGAATTGCGTGGCAGTGACTCGAAACGGGACACCCTGGCGCTGGTCCCCACGATGGGCGCGCTGCACGAAGGACACCTGACGCTGGTGCGCGAGGCTGCAAAGATGGCGGATCACGTCGCGGTTTCCATCTTCGTAAACCCGCGCCAGTTCGGCCCGAACGAGGATCTGGACGCCTATCCGCGCCAGATGGCCGAGGATTCGGCAAAGCTGGTGGCAGAGGGCGTTTCGCTGCTGTGGGCGCCCGGTGCCGAGGCGATGTATCCGGACGGCTACGCCACCAACATATCGGTCAGCGGCGTGAGCGCAGGCTTGTGCGGTGCGGATCGCCCCGGCCATTTCGACGGCGTAGCGACGGTGGTTTGCAAGCTGTTTAACCAGGTTCAACCGGACATGGCGCTGTTCGGCGAGAAGGACTGGCAGCAGCTGGCCGTCATCCGCCGCATGGCGCGTGACCTCGACCTGACGTTGCCGCACGTGGATGCCATTCACGGCGTGCCCATCGTGCGCGATCCCGATGGCCTCGCCATGAGCAGCCGCAATGCCTACCTGTCGCCCGAACACCGCGCTGCCGCCGCCTCCCTGCCGCGCGCAATGGACGAAGCCATTGCCCGCATCCGCGACGGGCAGGAAGCCGCGCCAACGCTCGCCATGCTGGAAGATGAATTGCTGGGGGCAGGCTTCTCCAGCGTCGACTACGCCGAACTGCGCGATGCCGACAACATTGCCTTGCTCAAGGACGACAACGGCAATGCGAGGCTGTTCGTTGCGGCGCGCATCGGCGGAACGCGGCTGATCGACAACAAGGCTGTAACAGCATGACAGAAGAAGACTTCCGCACCTATGTGGCCGCCTTCAACGCCGCCGATTTCGAAGGCTTTGGCCGCTTTTACGCGGACGACGTTGTATTCGAACTGGGAAGCCGCAAGCTGATCGTCGGGCGCGAGAACATTCTCGCCTTCTATCGTGACGTTCGAGCGCATCTGGATGAGCACATTGAACTATGCGGCGTGCTGATCGGCCCGCGCAACGTCGCCATGTACTGCCGCACGACGTTCCGAACGGTGAAGGACTGGCCCGACTATGAGTTCGGCGCGACCGTAAAGGGCGACGTGCGGCACGTGGAAACCATCGCATGGTACGATCTCGACCCGGCGGGAGAGCAATTCACCCATATCCGCGGCGGTCGGTTCAAGCCTTGAAGCTAGGCACTAAAAGCCGCGATTAGTGCAGGTTCTGTCGGGAGAGAGTTGGAGCGGGTAGCGGGAATCGAACCCGCATAACCAGCTTGGAAGGCTGGGGCTTTACCACTAAGCTATACCCGCTCAGGCTCCGGGAGCGCCGATTGCCACCGGAGTAGTGCTTTCGTCAAGCGTCCTGATCGTCCTCGGCAATTTCGGTCTCTTCGGTGTCTTGCGGGCCGATACGGATTTCCACCCGGCGATTGGCGCGGCGGCCTTCTTCGTTGGGTGAACCATCGGGCAGGGCGTTGGGTTCGACAGGGTTCTGTTCGCCGAATGCGATCACCTCGATCCGGTCGTCATCAACGCCGCGTTCAACCAACCATGCCGCGACGGCCTCCGCGCGGGCGCGCGAGGCGCGCAGGTTCGCCTGATCGTTACCGCCAGAATCGGTGTGCCCGGCAAGGATGACCGGCCACTCCTCGTCGGTGATGGCACCTTCCTGCATCAATCCGGCAAGGCGACGCTCTACTGCGGCGGTAAGGTCAGAACCATCGGGAAATGGCAGCGTGATCTCGACAGGCTGCGCGGGCAACTCCATCGATTCGCCCGTGGGCGTTCCTGCATCTCGGATGATCGATGCGACGGGCGAAGCGGTTTCGGTCGGCGTGGGTGTCGCCGTCATGCCGGGTGTCGCGGTTTCTTCTGAACCGGGCACCTGCGCTTCTTCATCGCCATCGCGGCGCAGTTCGCAGGCCGACAGGGTCAGTGCCATGGCAATGCTGCCGGCAATCGAAAGGTATGGTTTCATATCCTGCATCCTCATGCGGGTTGCGGCTTCGGGCCGTTCTTGGCAGCGCGCTTGGCGGCCTGCTCCTCTGCCGTCAGGTTCTGCGGCGGCGAGTAGGAGATGATGGTGTCTCCAGGCTGCGGCTCTGGCGCGGCTGCGTGGGTGAAAAAGCGGAGGTCGCCGTCCGGTTCCAGCAACAACAGCATGCTGGTGCCTTCGGGCAGCGTCTTGCGGGCATCGTCCAGCGTGAACTTCTCGCTCAACTTGGTGCGGCGGAAGACCCAGCCTTCCATCTGCCGCTGCTGCACGTCGTCCACTCCGAAGCCTGACCGGAACAGCGAACGTCCGCGCAAGCTGGCGGGAATGGCGCGGTGGTCGTCCTCCGGCTCGCTTTCGCCCAGCTGATAGACGCGGTCGGTGCCGATTTCCGGCGCGAATTCGGAGCAGACGAGGGTGTTGTATGCCTCGTTGTCCGTCGCCGCGATCAGCGCCTGATAGGGCGTCATGTCGATATTGTGCTCGGTCGCCTCGTTCAGGATTTCGCCGTGATAGGTGGGAAGGCCTGCCGCGCGCGCGGGCTTGAGCCGTTGCCAGCTGGAATCCACCAGCATGACCGGCGTATCCATTTCGTGCATCTGCTTGGCCAGCGCGACGGACCACGATGTGCAGCCGACGATGATGATACCAGGACGCGATGCGCCTTTGACCTTCAGCAATCGCGCAACCAGATCGACCGTAAAGCCGTGCGCGACGATGGTGGTGACCACCACGGCGAAGCTGAGGCCGACGAGGATGGTCCCGTCGGCGTAGCCGAGGTCTTCAAGTCGCAGCGCGAACAGGCCGCAGATGGCGACCAGCACGATCCCGCGCGGCGCGATCCAGGCGAGAAACAGTCGCTCGTTCCATGGCACGTCCGAGAACAGCAGGCTGAGAAGGACGGTGGCCGGGCGTACGAGGAACAGCAGGGCCAGCAGGAACAGGCCGAACTGCCATTCGAACTGGCGGAGCTGGTCTATGTCCAGCCCAGCGGAAAGCAGGATGAAGATGCCGGACACCAGCAGCACGGCGATGTTCTGTTTGAACGGGTGGATACTGCGCAGGCTGGAGACATGCATGTTGGCGAGCGCAATGCCCATGACGGTCACCGCCAGCAGGCCAGCCTCGTGCTCGATCTTGTTGCACAGCACGAATGTGCCGACCACGGCCACCAGCAGCACCGGCACCTTGAGGAATTCCGGAACGAGGCCGCGCGGGAAGCTCCAAGCGATGATCCATGCAGCGGCGAAACCGATCAGGCCGGAGATACCGGCGGCAATCGCGATCTCGGGCACCACGTCATAGGCTGTGCCGCCGGTCGCCGCAGTGCTGCGGAAATACTCGTAGGCGATCACGGCGCAGAGCGCGCCGAAAGGGTCGTTGACGATGGCTTCCCACTTGAGCAGCGCAGCGGGGCGTTGCTGCACGGCGCTTTGCCGCAGGAGCGGAATGACCACCGTCGGCCCTGTTACGACGAGAATACCTGCAAACAGGATGGCGACAGGCCAGACCAGCCCTGCCACGTAGTACCCGGCGAGCGACCCGAAGAGCCAGCCAAGCGGCACTCCGAACACCACGAGGCGCCACACGCCGCCGCCGTATTTCCTGAATTCACGGAAATCGAGACTGAGGCCGCCTTCGAAAAGGATCAGCGCAACGCCGATGGAAATCATCGGCTCCAGCAAGTCACCGAAGGCGCTTTCTGGATCCATGATGCCCAGCACCGGCCCGGCAAGGAAGCCGGCCGCCAGCATCAGCACGATGGCAGGCCAGCCCGTGCGCCAGGCAATCCACTGGGCGCCAATGCCCAGTATGCCGACCAGCGCGATCACAAGCGCCTGTTCTTCCATCTGTCTCCTGCTTTCGCGAAACCCCGTCTACGCACCACCAATGCCTGAAGGCGGATATTTTTCCCACCCAGACCAAGGTTTGCACTCCCTCGCGATCAGTGACCTGCGAAATCGAGCAGCGCGTGGGTCTCGATTTTCTGTTCGGCCAGAGCCTTGCCACCGCCCAGTTCGGGCAGGTCGATCACGAAGAACGCGTGGCTGACTTCGGCGCCTGCACGGCGCAGCAGCCGCACGGCAGCAAGGGCAGTGCCGCCTGTTGCCAGCAGGTCGTCGACCACCAGCACCTTCTCGCCGGGTTCGATAATCGTCGGGTCGAGTTCGACCCGCGCTTCGCCGTATTCAAGGGAATAGTCCTCGAAAATGCACTCGACCGGCAGCTTCCCTTCCTTGCGGATCGGCACGAAGCCAGCGCCAAGGCGGAGGGCAAGAGCGGTGCCGAAGATGAAGCCGCGCGCCTCGATCCCCGCGACCTTGGTCACGCCAAGTCCGGCAGCCTCTTCGGCCAGCATGTCGATGGATGCAGCAAGCCCTTCGCCATGGGCAAGGAGCGTGGTGATGTCGCGGAACTGGATACCCGCAGACGGAAAATCCGGAACCGTGCGGATGAGCTTCTTCAGCTCATCACGCGACAGTCCCGGACCTTTTTCCGTCAAGTGAAGCTCAGTCTTCGCGGCGGGGCTTTGCGCTGGCCCAGATCTGCTTCTTCGCGAACCATGCGAGGATGGTGGCGAACAGCAGGAAGCCGAGCACCGGCCAGCCAACCGACTTGCGTTCGATCAGCTTGGGCTCTGCCGTCCAAGTCAGGAAGGCCGCCACGTCCTGCGCCATCTGCGAGATGCTCGCTTCGGTGCCGTCGGCATATGTCACCTGACCGTCGGTGGTCAGCGGCGGAGCCATCGCCAGGTTGAGGTTGGCGAAATAGGGGTTGTAATAGAGGCCCGGTCCCGGAGCGGCGTCGGGGAATTCCGCCGTCAGAAGCTCAGGCACTTCCTGATAACCGGTCAGCAGCGAGTAGATGTAGTCGCTGCCATGGTGGCGGGCCTTCGCCATCAGCGAAAGATCAGGCGGGATCGCGTTGTTGTTTGCAGCGGCCGCGGCAACGGAGTTGGGATAGGGCGACGGGAAATAGTCGGTCGGCAGTGCCGCACGCATTTCGTCTTCGCCGGTATCCGGGTTGATGCCGGGGACCTGCCAGGTCGCGGCTTCAGCCTTCACCTGTGCTTCGGAATAGCCGAGTTCTTCCAGGTCGCGAATGGCGACGTAGTTGAGCGAGTGACAGGCCGAGCACACTTCCTTGTAGACCTGGTAGCCGCGCTGCAGCTGGGCCAGGTCCCAGTGGCCGAAGGGGCCATCGAAGGAATAGCCTGCCTCGGGGCCATGGGCCTCTTCGTGGAAGGCGTGTTCAGCGGTTTCGGCCACGTCCTCGGTCGCGGCGGTGTAAGCGCCGGTGACGAAGGCGAGCAGCACCACGAAGGTGAAGCCAAGACCGATCAGGATACCAACAAGGCGGATCATCTTTTTGTCTTTCCCTTAATCTCGGCTCGTCAGACCGCAGGCTCGGCGTTTTCGCCCAGCACGGCTTTCTTGTCGGAGTCCAGCACCGCCTCGGTGATCGAGAACGGCAGCGGATCGGGCCGTTCGATCGAGGAGATGATCGGCAGGATCACCAGGAAGTGCAGGAAGTAGTAGGCAGTCGCGATCTGGCTGATCATGACGTAGGGCTCTTCAGCCGGAGCGCCGCCGCAGTAGAACAGCACGGCCATGACCGGGATCAGGCCAAACCAGAAGAACTTGCGGAACAGCGGACGGTAGTGGCCCGAACGCACCGGCGACTTGTCCAGCCACGGGAGGAAGAACCACACCAGAATGGCGCTGAACATGGCCAGCACGCCCCACAGCTTCGCCGGCAGGATGAAGTCGAAGGTGAAGGCACGCAGGATCGCGTAGAACGGGTAGAAATACCATTCCGGAACGATGTGCGCAGGCGTGGAGAGCGGGTTCGCCTCGATATAGTTATCGGGGTGGCCCAGCATGTTCGGCAGGAAGAACACGAAGGTCATGAAGACGATCAGTGCAACGCCGAGGCCGAAACCGTCCTTCGCCGTGTAGTACGGATGGAAGGGCAGCGTGTCGCTTTCGTTCTTCACTTCGACGCCGGTCGGGTTGCTGGAACCCGGGATGTGCAGTGCCCAGATGTGCAGGATCACGCAGCCCAGGATTACGAAGGGCAGCAGGAAGTGCAGCGAGAAGAAGCGGTTCAGAGCGGCGTTATCGGGGGCAAAGCCACCCAGCAGCCAGGTCTTCAGCGGCGGGCCGACCAGCGGGATCGCCTCGAACAGGCCGGTGATGACCTGCGCGCCCCAGAAGCTCATCTGGCCCCACGGCAGCACGTAACCCATGAAGGCGGTGGCCATCATGAGCAGGAAGATCACAACGCCCAGCAGCCAGATCATTTCACGCGGCGGCTTGTACGAAGCGTAGAACAGGCCGCGGAAGATGTGGATGTAGACCACGACGAAGAAGAAGCTGGCGCCATTGGCGTGCGTGTAACGCATCAGCCAGCCCCAGTTCACGTCGCGCATGATGTGTTCGACGGACGCGAAGGCAACCTGCGTGTTGGCGGCATAGTGCATCGCCAGAACCACGCCGGTGACGATCTGCACCACCAGGAAGAACCCGGCGAGAACGCCGAAATTCCAGAAGTAGGAGAGGTTGCGCGGCACGGGATAGCCCGCACCCACCGCGTTGTAGACGAAGCGCGGAAGCGGAAGCTTCTCGTCGAGAAACTTCATCAGTCCATTCTGCGGCTGGTATTCCTTGGCCCAGGGAAAACTCATGTTCTTCTCTCTCGCCTCAGCCGATCACGATCGTCGTGTCGGAAGTGAATGCATAGTCGGGAACGACCAGGTTGGACGGCGCCGGACCCTTGCGGATGCGCGCGGCGGTGTCGTAGTGCGAACCGTGGCACGGGCAGAAATACCCGCCGAACTCGCCCTTGCTCTCACCTTCCTGCGCGCCCAGCGGCACGCAGCCGAGGTGGGTGCAAACGCCCATCACGACCAGCACGTCTCCGTGACCGGGCTGGGTGCGTTCTTCCAGCGTTTCGGGATCGCGCAGCGAACCTGCATCGACCGCGTTGGCGGCATCGATCTCGTTCTGGGTCAGGCGACGCACGAAAACCGGCTGCTTGCGGAAGACAGCCTTGATCGACTGGCCAACTTCCAGCGAGGAAATGTCCAGTTCGGTCGTGCTTTCGGCCAGCACGTCTGCCGACGGCGCCATCTGGCTGACCAGCGGCAGCAACGTGACGAGGCCGCCTACGCCTGCCGCGGAAACGGCAGCGATGTTGATGAAATCGCGACGACGAACGCCGTCTTCGCCCTCGACTCCGCCGGATACTTCCGGAGTCGCTTCAGCATTGCCAGTGGTGGATGCCATACCCTTGCCTTGCCTGACGTCGCCGGTGGACCCGAGTTCGGATAGCCCCGACGACGAAAAGATTCGTCCAAAAAAGCCGCACGACGAACCGTTGCCGGGCGGCGGCTTGGCGCGGCTGATAGACGAGCAAAGTCGCGCTGCCAACCCGCCTTTTGGCGCTAATGTGACATGCGGCGAATTACCGGGGGCTGCAAACTAGCCCGGTAGGGATATGAGCGAAACCTGACGCCCCGTGGTCGGCTCCCCGCGATGGGTGCTGCGACGGTATGAGTGAAAGCGGCGCGCGGCGGCGTAGGTGTCGAGCTCGAGCGGGCAGACCGATTCGATGCCTGCGGCAGAAAGTCTTTCGCAAACAAGGCCTTCGAGATCGAAATGCCATTTGCCGGGGCCGGTCGCTTCGAAGAACCGGTGATCGCCTGCGGCGAAATGCGCGCGCATGTCGGCGCCCACTTCGTAGCTCTCCTGCGCGATGCACGGGCCGACGGCGGCGGCGATGCGGCTGCGCTGTGCGCCCAGCTTCTCCATCTCCACGATCGCGGCCTCGATCACCCCGCCCTGCGCGCCGCGCCAGCCGGCGTGGGCGGCACCGATCACTCCTGCGGATTCGTCCGCCAGCAGGATGGGCGCGCAATCGGCGGTGACGATGGCCAGCGCAAGGCCGGGCGTCGCCGTGGCCATTGCATCGACTTCGGGGCGTTCGCTTTCGGGGACTGAGCGCGTGATGCAGATCGCCTCGGCAGAATGCACCTGCTTCACGAACACCACTTCGGCCTCGCCCACCGCAAGGTCGAACGCATGCGCATCGCTTTGCGCCGCATCGAGGAAGCCGTGCGGCACACCAAGGTTCTCGGCGCGAATGACCTTGCCGGGATTACCCAAGGCTGCGACTCACCTGCTCGTAGGTATCGCGCGACAGCTTGGGAGCGGCGGCGATCCGTTCCAGCTGCTCCTTCATCATCGCCGAACGCTTCGGCTCGATCCGGCGCCAGCGACCCAGCTGCGGCACAAAGCGCGCGGCGGTCTGCGGGTTGATCGGGTCGAGCGCAAGGATCACGTCGGCCACCAGCTTGTACCCCTCACCGTCCTCGGCATGGAAGGCATGCGGGTTGTAGGCGAAGGCCATGTAGAGCGAACGCACGCGGTTGGGGTTCTTCATGGTGAATTGCGGATGCTCCGCCAGAGCCTTCACATGCTCGAACACGTCCGGATGCATGGAACTGGCCTGCAGGGCGAACCACTTGTCCACCACCAGCGCATTGCCCTTGTAGCGGTTGTAGAAGTCCAGCAGCGCATCGGTACGCTCGATGCCGGAAAGCCCGGTCAGCACCATCAGTGCGCCCTGCCGGTCCGTCATGTTGTTCGCACTGCTGTACTGCTTCGACGCGAGTTCGCGGCCTAGCTTCTCGTTACCTGCGGCGATGTAGAGCAGCGCCTGGGTCTTCACCTTGCGGGCGCCGCGCGCCTCGGCAGACAGGCTGTAGGGCACGGCGGAGGCGCGTTCGTGGATCTTCGCGAACTCGTCTTCCAGCATTGAGCCGAGCGCGGCGCGAAGGGCCTGGCGTTCTTCGTGGATTCGGCCCGGATCGGCAATCAGCATGGTCTCGGCGAGATAGGTCTCGCTCGGCAAAACCAGCAGTTCGCCGCGCATCAGATCATCAAGAGACTCGTCCTCCAGCACCGCCTTGATCGCGCCCGCGATGGCTTCGCGCGCCTGGGTGCGGGCGGCATCGTCCAGCTCGCCTTCCACCGCTTTCTTCAGGTGGCTGACCACCAGGTCCTGCAGCGCCTCGTACCGGGCGAAGGGATCGTCGTCATTGGCAGCAAGAAACACGAGGTCGTCGCTGGAAATGTCGCGTTCGATGGTGACGGGCGCGGAGAAGCCGCGGTTGATCGACAGTACCGGCTTTTCGGCAAAGCCTTCGAACACGAAGCTCGCGTCCGAGGTGTCCAGAATGACGAGTTCCTCGCCCTTGTGCTGGCCGCTGGCGCGGTCGAACAGGGCGATCTTGAGCGGGATCGGCATCGGCTTCTTGTCGGGCTGGCCGGGTGTTGCGGGCACGGTCTGCGAGAGGTGCAACGTGGCGGTATCGCCTTCATGCTCCAGCCGAACGGAGACCTTCGGCGTGCCCGCCTGCGAGTACCACAGGCGGAACTGCGCGAGGTCCAGTCCCGCGCCATCCTCGATGGCCTTCACGAAATCCTCGCAGGTCGCCGCCTCGCCGTCGTGGCGGTCGAAGTAGAGGTCGGTGCCTTTGCGGAATGCCTCTTCGCCGCACATGGTCCGCATCATGCGGATGACTTCAGCACCCTTGTTGTAGACCGTGGCGGTGTAGAAGTTGCTGATCTCGCGGTAGCTGTCGGGCCGGATCGGGTGCGCCAACGGGCCGCTGTCTTCCGGGAACTGCGCCCCGCGCAGAATGCGCACGTCCTCGATGCGCTTGACCGGCTCGCTACCCATGTCCTGGCTGAACAGCTGGTCGCGCAGCACGGTGAAGCCTTCCTTGAGGCTCAGCTGGAACCAGTCACGACAGGTCACGCGGTTGCCCGACCAGTTGTGGAAGTATTCGTGCGCGATCACGCCTTCCACCCCGTCGAAATCGTCATCGGTGGCGGTGTCCTCGTCGGCCAGCACGTACTTCGTGTTGAAGACGTTGAGCCCCTTGTTCTCCATCGCGCCCATGTTGAAATCGCTGACCGCGACGATGTTGAACAGGTCGAGATCGTATTCCCGGCCGAAAGTCTCCTCATCCCACTTCATCGACTTCTTGAGCGATTCCATGGCGTGGCCGGTGCGATCCAGATCGCCCTCGCGAACATAGATGTTCAGCGTGACTTCGCGCCCGTTCATGGTGGTGAAGCTGTCTGAGTTGGCGACCAGCTGGCCCGCTACCAGCGCGAAGAGATAGCTCGGCTTGGGCCACGGGTCGTGCCACTCGGCCCAGTGCGTGCCGTCGTCGTTTGTGCCGCTGGCTTCGAGATTGCCGTTGCACAGCAGGACGGGGAAAGTCGCGGCATCGCCCGTCATTTTCACGCGGTAGGTGGAAAGCACATCGGGCCGGTCGGGGAAGAAAGTGATGCGGCGGAAACCCTCCGCCTCGCACTGGGTGCAGAGCATTCCGTCCGACGCATAGAGGCCCATAAGCTGGGTATTCGCCGAAGGGTCGATTTCGGTAGCCACCGTGATCTCGTGCGCATCGCCCGGCAGCGTCACGATCAGGTCATCGCCGTCCATCGTCCAGCTGTTCGAGGGTTCGCCGTCCACTTTTACCGATACGACTTCCAGCCCGTCGCCATTGAGTCGGATGGTATTCGAGGGATCGGCCTTGGCATTTCGCGCCACCGTCAGGGTGGAGACGACGCGGGTGGCTTCCACACCGAGGTCGAAGTCGAGCTTCACCTCCGGCACGATCCACGGGAACGGGCGATAGTCCTCTCGCTGGATGACAGGCGGATCGTGCGGCGTGGGCGCGGCGTCCGCGAGTTCGGGGTTTCCGTCGGGCGTGGAGGGTGTGTTCGCGATATCCATGCGATAAGACTTGGGTGCTTATATCCGGCGTGTCGAGAGGCTATGTGACCGCGCATGGCGCATCTTCTCATTTTCGGCCTCGGATATACGGCGAAACGCATTGCTGCTGCGGCGCAAGCTGCGGGTTGGCGGGTTTCTGCAACCGGATCGGACGGCGATCTCGACTTTGCGGACCGCGACTCGGTGCTGGCGGCTTTGGACGACGCTTCGCATGTGTTGTCGTCGGTGCCGCCGGACCGGGGTAGCGGCGGCGATCCGGTGCTTGATACTTACGGCGAGGCGCTTGGCGGGCACTGGCTCGGCTATTTGTCCTCGACCGGAGTCTATGGCGACACAAACGGTGCATGGGTCGACGAAAACGCGCCGACCGGCACCGGCAGGCGCACGGCGCGGGCTGATTGCGACGCGGCATGGCTGACACGCGGTGCGCGGGTGTTCCGATTGCCCGGAATCTATGGGCCGGGCCGCAGCGCCTTCGATCGCATTCCCAGCGGCAAGGCGCACCGGATCGACTTGCCCGGGCAGGTGTTCAGCCGCGTCCATGTCGAAGATATTGCCAGCGGCGTGATGGCAGCGATTTCCAGCGATGCGCCGGCCGGTGCCTACAATCTCTCTGACGATCTGCCGACCAGCCAGAACGCGGTGATCGAAGAGGCGTGCTGCCTGATGGGGGTCGAACCGCCACCGTTGCAAAGCATCGAGGAAGCGGGCCTCTCCCCGATGGCGCGCGGCTTCTATGCCGAGAACAGGCGTGTGGCGAATGGCAAGGCGAAGCGTGTGCTCGGCTGGCAAACCGCTTATCCAACCTATCGGGAAGGCCTGCTTAATTTGCTCTAGTCGACATCGTGCCGCAGACGAGCGGACTGCTGCACCTGCACGCCCTTCTGCTTGCGCGCCTTGAGCGCCAGCACCATTCCGACGAGCGCAAGACCCAGCCCCGTCGCGGTCAGCGGCGTCCACTGGTAGCCTTCAAACAAGGTCGAGAGCAGCATTGCGACGAGGATCGTGATGATCGAATTGTAAGCCGCCCTTCCCGCGCCAATCTCGCGCACGAGATTGTAGTGCAGCGGGAAAGTCACCACCGATCCGATCAGCGCCAGGTAGACGATGCCGCCCCAGTAATCAGCGCCAGTCGGCACGGGCGGCGGCCCGGCGGTCACCCATGCAAACCCAAGGTCGAACAGCGTGCCGTAAAGCATCGCCCATGCAAGCAGGCTCACCATCGGCACGGCGCGGCCGGTGGGGTTGGCCTGGATTACGTTGGAAACCGAGGCGGCAAGAATGCCGATCATCGCCAGAACGATGCCCAGCCCCACGTTGCCGCCGATTACCCCCGCATCGGGATTGGCCTGCCATTCGTGCCAGAGCAGGAAGGACACACCGACAATCGCCACCGCGCTACCCAGCACGAAACCGCCCTGCACGCGTTCACCCAGGAATATCCGCGCGAAGACTGCATTGGGCACCATCAGCAGGGCAAACATCATCGCGACGATGCCGGATGTGACGTAAAGCTCCGAGTGGTAGACGAACAGGAAGTTGCCGCTGAACTGCGCCAGTCCCACGCCCACCGCCAGCAGCTGTTCGGATCGGTTCAGGCGCAGCCGCCGTTTCATCAGCAGGGCGACAAGGAACAGCGCAGGCGTGGCAAGCGCGAAACGGTAGAAGACCGACCACGCAGCGGGCACGCCGTCGATCTGGCCGGTGATAACGAACCAGGTCGATCCCCAGATGGTGCCGGTCAGCACGAAGGGGATGATCACTCGCCAGGTGAGGATGCTGGACTGCTCTGCGCTCATATAGGCATCAAAGCGCCGCCACGGCCTTGCCCAGCGCGCTGGCATGGTCGGGATCGGTCGCCCAGCTTGTCACGAGCCGGACGCATTCGTCGTTCCAGTCGTAGAAGGCGAACCCCTGTGCGCGCAGCCCGGCGCGTTCATCGGCATCCATGCGCACGAACAGCTCGTTCGCCTCGACCGGATAGACCAGCCGCTCGCCCGCTCCTTGCGCCACTTCGGCAGCCGCCGCATTCGCCGCGCGGGCGTTCTGCAGCCACAGATCGTCCTCCAGCATGGCGAGGATCTGCGCTGCCAGGAAACGGCCCTTGCTCTGAAGGTGCCCTGCCCGCTTGCGGCGAAAGCGCAGCATCTCGGCTTTCTCCGTATCGAAAAGGATGACGGCCTCTGCCCCCATCCCGCCGTTCTTCACGAAGCCGAAACTGAGCGCGTCGACCGGACCCGCGACCTCGGAAGGCGACAACCCAAGAAACGCGCAGGCATTGCCGAACCGCGCACCGTCCATGTGCAGGCCGAGGCCATGCTCCTTTGCCAGCGCACCGATCGCGGTGAGTTCGGGCGGTTGATAGACCAGCCCGTATTCGCTCGCCTGCGTGATCGAGATTGCCTGCGCCGGAACCTGGTGCACGCCGCGCGTGATGCCCGCCAGAACTTCGGCAATGGTATAGGCGGTCAGCCGAGCGCCTGCGCCTTCAGCCAGCAGCAGCTTTGCGCCGTGCAGGTAGAAACCGGGCGCGCCGCATTCGTCCATCTCGATATGCGCTTCCTCGTGGCAGATCACGCCGCCGTGCGGGTCCACCATCGTTGCCAGCGCAAGGCAATTGGCAGCCGTGCCGGTAGCCACCCACAGGGCCGCGCATTCGCGCCCGAACAGCGCGGAAAATCGCGCGTCCAGCTCGCGGCTCAGTGCGTCGGTGTCATACGGAGTGTCGGGGCTATCGGCAGCGCGCATCGCCTCCCACAGCTTGGGATGGACGGGGGCTGCGTTGTCGGACAGGAACTGCATCGCGGAACGCCATGGCCGTGGGCAGCGTTCAGCGCAAGAAGGAGAAATTCATGTCAGAGATCGAAGTCACCGATGAAACCACCCACGGCGCCTACCGCGTGGACGTGGAAGGCAGCGGGAAACCCGCCGAACTGACATGGAAAGCGCGCGGCAAGGCACGCATTGCAGACCATACCTTCACTCCGCCCGAAGCACGCGGAAAAGGCATTGCCTTCCAGCTGGTGGAATTCATGGTGAACGACGCACGCGAGAAGGATTTCACCATCGTTCCGCAGTGCCCCTATGTCGAAGCACAATTCCGCAAGCATCCCGAATGGGCCGACGTACGCGCCGAAATCGCGAGCTAGGCCGTGCTAGCGGGGCAGCTTGGCGAAATCGACTGCCGCAATCGAATCGAGCACGGCGGCGCGCATTTCCCGTGCGTCTTCCATGCTCAGGCCGGGAAATGCCAGCCGCCCACCGGCAAGGCCAAAGCGCAAGGTGCAGTAACCGCGCCAACGGGCCAGCGGGTTTTGCGTGATCTCTACCGAGTGCAACTTTACCCGGTTCGCGATGCGCAGGTTCGGCGCGAGCCAGCCCCGGCGTGACAGCACCTGCAGCGGGTCGAGCGCGTGGCGCACGAAGCGCCAGAGAAAATACTCGCCCAGCACCAGAATCGCAGCGACGGCAGCCAGCAGCAGGCCGATCCACGTGTAGCCGAGCGCTATGGCGATCAGCGCTGCGGTTTCCGGGAAGAACGCCTGCAATACTGCCCTGTCGAAGTAGTAATCCGCGCTCGCCCTTCGCCACGCGGCGCTTTCGCCGGGCAGCGTAAAGCCAGCCTCGCGCGCGATGGGCGCGATCTCGTCCATCTTGGCAAACGGCGCGACATCGTGATTCGCTGAACCGGCATCTTGCGCCAGACTGATGAAGGACAGGCCATGCCAGCCGAAGCGGCGACGGATCACGCCGGTCTTCACGACCAGCGCCTGCACCCGGTGAACGGGCATCACCACATCTGTCTTGGTCAGCAGGCCGCGTCGGCGGCGGAAGCCCTTGGGCGTTCGTTCCAGCCGGAATTCCCAGTCGCGGACAAATGTGCGCACTACGCCGCTCGCCATGCCGACAACAATCACCGCGCCGATTGCGTAAAGAATGGCGATGATCTGCGCGACGGTGGAATAGCTGTTCACCAGATCGCCCGCCTGCGCGATGCGATCATCGCGGAAGATGTCGGCAATGTAGTCCCACATGTCGAAGGGCAGCAGGAATTCGAGCTGCTGCAATGCACCGATCAGGACGGCGAAGATCACCAGCGAAAAATTGAACAGGCCGAAAGTGAAGAGGCGCTTCGCGTCCATCGAGAACAGCAGTTCACCGCGCGCTTCGGGCACGGGTTCGCTGGCCTGCGCTTCAGCGCTGGCGGAAGGCGCAGTCGCCTCGCCTTCCACCAGCGCGCGCACGGTTTCGCGCAGCTTCTCGCCCTCGACTTCGGAGACGTAGGAAAGCTTCAGCTCCTCCTTGCCGCCTGCGCCGGTTTCGAATTTCACTTCGACGAGACCCAGCAGGCGCGGAATCAGCTTCTGTTCGAGGCTGACATCCTGGATGCGCTCGTAAGGCACGGAACGCGCCGAACGGCTGAGCACGCCCTGCTCCACCCGCACGTCAGTATCGCCCACGCGGTAACGCAGGCGCCACCAGTTGAGGTAAGCGCCCGCAAGGTTGATGCCGACGATCAGCACGAGAATGGGAATGAAATAGGGTGCCAGCCTGGCCAGCCCCTCGCTGTCGGGCTCGGCCGTCGCAGCGCCGTAGAGAATGAAGATGGCCGGAATGATCGCGCTCGCCAGCGTGCGCACCATCTGCACAGCCATGGACAGCGGATTAACCCGCAGCCACTCGTGCATCTCCACTTCGGGCGCTGGTTCCGGGGCAGCAGGCACTTCGCTCACAGCGATTCGCGCTTCACGTGGGCACGGATCTGCTCGCGCATCGTCACCGCATCGCCGTGGCGCAGGCCCGGCAGCGTGACGGAGGAATTGTGCGTGCCCGCCGTGTGCAGGATCAGCCGCGCAATGCCGAACATCCGCTCCAGCGGGTTCTGCTCAACGTCGAGATGCTGCACGCGGCTGAACGGCACCACGGTATCGGCGTGGAACAGCACGCCCTTCACCACCCGCAGCCTGTCATCGCTGATATGATAGCCGCGGCTGCGATAGCGCTTCATCGGCAGCAGCATCACCGCCACCAGCGCAATCAGCACGGGAACGATCATCGGCGCCCAGGTCCACGGCTGCGGGATCGGCCCGACGACGCCCAGCACGATGGCAACGATCAGGAACGGCAGCACCGTCAGCGTCCCCTCGATTCGCATGACGGTGGCATAGGCGGGATCAAGCTTGGTGAGCGGTTCGGTGTCCATAAGGTGCACTATACCTGCAACACACCCGTTTGGAAGGGGATTTACCCAAGTTACAAAGCCGCTTGCCTAGATCGGGAGCGACAAGCGACCGACAGCGCGCGAACGCGCAGCCCGCAGGTGCCGCGAAGCGGAGCGAACAGCACCGAGGACGCTCCGACGGAGGTCGGAGCGAAAAACGGACAAACCATTTTTATGAAATGAAAATGGTGCTGCTGGGGAGGATTGAACTCCCGGCCTCACCCTTACCAAGGGTGCGCTCTACCACTGAGCTACAGCAGCATCCGGGCCACTAAGCGAACGTGTGTCGCCGGGCAGGCGCGCGCTATTGTCGTCTCTCCCCGGAAAGTCAAGCCAAGCTTGAGTGAAGACGCGCCTTGCGCCAATTATATGTGCCATGAGCAAGGATATGTCCCGAGAGGAACGGCTGGCGGCACAATTGCGCGCCAACCTCAAACGGCGCAAGGCGCAGAAGAAGGCGCTGGCATCGCAGGATGGCCCCGACGGGGACGGCGATTCGCCAGACCTTTCCAATCGCGCCAGCGGGGGCTAGTGCGCACCCTCCTGCTACCGGAGAGTATATAAACGTGCCCAAGCTTATCCTCGTCCGTCACGGCCAGTCCGAATGGAACCTCGCCAACCGCTTCACCGGCTGGTGGGATGTCGACGTTACCGAAAAGGGCGTGGAGGAAGCGAAGGACGCAGGCCGGCTGCTGAAGGAAAAGGGCGTTTTCCCGACCGTTGCCTTCACCTCCGTCCAGAAGCGCGCGATCAAGACGCTGCACCTGGCGCTGGAATATTGCGACCGGCTGTGGATTCCTGAAACGAAGGACTGGCGCCTCAACGAGCGTCATTATGGCGGCCTGACGGGTCTCAACAAGCAGGAAACGCGTGACAAGCACGGTGACGAGCAGGTGCATATCTGGCGCCGCAGCTTCGACGTGCCGCCGCCGCCCATGCCCAAGGGCGACCAGTACGATCCCGGCAACGATCCGCGCTACGAAGGCATCGACGTGCCGCAGACCGAAAGCCTGAAGCTGACGATCGAGCGCGTGCTGCCTTACTGGGAAAGCGACATCCTGCCGCAGCTGGAAGCGGGCGAGACCGTGATCATCTCCGCCCACGGCAATTCCCTTCGCGCGCTGGTGAAGCACTTATCCAATATCTCGGACGACGAGATTACCGGGCTGGAAATCCCCACCGGCCAGCCGATCATCTACGAATTCGAAGGCTCCGCCCCCGTGGGCGAGCGCTATTATCTGAAGGATAGCTGAGACATGAGCGCTCCTGTCGCAATCGTGATGGGCAGCCAGTCCGACTGGCCCACCATGACCAAGGCCGCAGCCGTGCTGGACGCACTGGGCGTCGCCTACGACGCGCGCATCGTTTCCGCCCACCGCACGCCCGACAGGCTGCACGAATTCGGCAAGGGCGCGGCGGATGAAGGCTTCAAGGTCATCATCGCAGGCGCGGGCGGCGCGGCCCACCTGCCCGGCATGATCGCTGCCCTCACCCACCTGCCCGTTCTCGGCGTGCCGGTGCAGAGCAAGGCGCTGTCCGGTATGGATAGCCTGCTTTCCATCGTGCAGATGCCCGCAGGCGTACCCACCGGCACTCTCGCAATCGGCGATGCGGGCGCAACAAACGCAGGCATCTTCGCCGCCTCCATCCTCGCGCTTGAGGACGATGCACTGGCAGATCGCCTCAAGGCCTTCCGCCAGGCGCAGACCGACAAGGTGGCGGACAAGCCGGTCGACAATCCATGAGCGCGCTCCCTCCCGGTTCCACCATCGGCATCCTTGGCGGCGGGCAGCTTGGCCGCATGATGGCGGTTGCCGCCGCGCAGCTCGGCTATCGCTGCCACATCTATGCGCCCGAAGGGGACAACGTAGCCGCCGATGTTTCGGCCAAGTACACCTGCGCACCGTGGCACGATGCGGAGGCGCTGGCCGCTTTCGCGCGCGATTGCGATGTCATTACCTACGAGTTCGAGAACGTGCCCGTTGGCCCGCTGGCGAACCTGCCGCAGGACAAGCTGGCACCCGGTACCCGCGCGCTGGAAGTTGCGCAGGACCGTGTGCGCGAAAAGCGCTTCATCCAGGACGTGGGCGGCCGCCCCGCCGATTTCGTCGCCGTCGATCATGACAGCGAACTGGCCGACGCCGTGGAGCGGATCGGCGTTCCCGGTATCCTGAAAACGCGGCGCGACGGCTATGACGGCAAGGGCCAGTGGGCGATCAGTGAACGATCCGACGCGCAAGGTGTGCGCATTCCCGAAAGTGGCTGTGTCTACGAGGCGCGGCTGAATTTCGAATGCGAGTTCTCGGTCATCGTCGTGCGGGGCCGCGACGGCGAAGTGCGCTTCTGGGACTCCACCCGCAACCTGCACAAGGGCGGCATCCTCTCGCACTGCGAACTGCCTGCGCCCGCAATCGTGGGTGAGCAGTTGGCGCAGGCGCGCGACATGGCGAAGAAGGTCGCCGATGCGCTGGGCTACGTCGGCGTGCTGACGCTGGAATTCTTTGCCACGACGAGTGGCCCCGTCTTCAACGAGATGGCTCCGCGCGTGCACAATTCCGGCCACTGGACGATCGAGGGCGCCGTCACGAGCCAGTTCGAGAACCACATCCGCGCGATCTGCGGCCTGCCGCTGGGCGATACGGACACCGTTTCCGATACCATCGTGATGGACAACCTGATCGGCGAGGAAGCGCTCGACTTGGTCGGCCACCTGTCCGACCCGCGCGCCCACGTGCACCTCTACGGCAAGGCCGAAGCGCGCGCCGGGCGCAAGATGGGCCACATCACGCGGGTAGGCTGAGCCATGGCAGACATGCTCTTCATCGTGGCCCGCGCCACCAACGGCGTGATTGCCAAGGACGGCGACGTTCCATGGCAGATCAGTGACGACCTGAAGCGGTTCAAGAAACTGACCATCGGCAAACCGATGATCATGGGGCGCAAAACCTTCGAGGCGCTGCCCGGCCTGCTGCCCAATCGCCGCCACATCGTGCTCACCCGCCAGGATGGCTGGCAGGCTGAAGGCGCGGAAGTCGCGCAGTCTGCTGAAGAGGCGCTTGCGCTCGTCGGGGACGAAGATGCGTCGGTGATCGGCGGCGCGGAGATGTTCGACCTGTTCTGGGACCGTGGCACCACGTTCGAACTGACCGAGGTGTTCGAGGATACGCATGGCGAAGTCACCATGCGCGATCCCGCTGACGATCCCACCTGGCGCGAAGTCGCTCGCGAAAGCCGTCCGGCAAAGGATGGCTGGCCTCCCTATGATTTCGTCACATTCGAGCGGGTTCGCCCCTGATGAAGCGTTTCCTGATCGGCTTTGGCGGCGTTTTGCTGGCCGCGCTGGTCGCGTTCTTTGTCTTCGCGCCTGCTTACGTGGAGCGCGGCATGAACGTGGTCGACGGCCTGCCGCTGCCGCCCGTTTCCGAAGAGGCGCGCGCGCTGCATGCAACGCTCACCATCGTCGATCTGCACGGCGATACCCTGCTGTGGAAGCGCAACATGCTCGATGCCGCCGATCGCGGACATATCGACCTGCCGCGCCTGCAGGAAGGCAATGTCGCGCTGCAGGTCTTCTCCAGCGTCACCAAGACGCCGCGCGACCAGAACTACGACAACAACACGGGCGAGACCGACAACATCACCCTGCTCGCCATCGGGCAGTTGCAGCCGCTGCGCACCTGGACTTCGCTGCTGGAGCGCACTTTGTGGCACGGCGAACGGCTTGAGCGCGCCGCCGCCGATTCGGACGGGCAACTGGTGCTGGTGCGTGAACCTGCCGACATGGTCCGCGTGCGCGCGCCCGACAGTGACAATCCACCCGTCGCTGCCATGCTTTCGGTCGAAGGGCTGCACGACCTCGAGGGGGAGATCGACAACCTCGATGTGATCTACGATGCTGGCGTGCGCATGGCGGGGCTGGTGCACTTCTTCGACAACGAACTCGCAGGCTCGATGCACGGCGTCGAAAAAGGTGGCCTCACGGACATGGGCCGCGAGACCGTGCGGCGGATGGAAGCGATGGGCATGATCGTCGACATTGCCCATTGCAGTCACGAGTGCGTGGCCGAGGTCCTGGCCATGGCACAGCGCCCGGTGGTCTCCAGCCACGGCGGGGTTCAGGCGACTTGCGCCGTCAACCGCAACCTGACCGACGAAGAGATCCGCGGCGTGGCATCGACAGGCGGCGTGATCGGCGTTGGCTACTGGGAAGGCGCCGTGTGCGACACTTCGCCCGCTGCCATCGTTGCCGCCATGGCGCATATCCGCGATCTGGTTGGTATCGAGCACGTGGCGCTGGGCAGCGATTTCGACGGCACCGTCACCACGCGGTTTGACACCGCGGGCCTCGTCAACGTCACGCAGGGCCTGATCGACGCAGGGTTTACGGAGGAAGAAATCCGCGCGGTTATGGGGGGCAATGCGGTGCGGGTGATCGAAAATGGGCTGGAGCCTCTCGCATGACCCGCCTCTCGCACCGAGATACGATGCCAGACGCTCTTCGTGGCGCCGTAGTGGCGCTAGGCAATTTCGACGGCTTCCACTTGGGCCACCAGCACGTTGTCCGTGCAGCGGTCGAGTGGGCGAAAAGCGAAGGTCGCCCCGCCATCGTCGCGACCTTCGATCCCCACCCTGTGCGCCACTTCGCTCCGCACGTTCCGCCTTTCCGCCTCACCACGCTGGAGCAGCGGCACGAACTGTTCCGCGCTGCTGGCGCCGATGCCATGCTGGTGTTCGATTTCGATGACGATCTTGCCGCGATGAGCGCCGGAAGCTTTGTGCGCGATCTGCTCGGCATCCATATCGGCGCGAGCGGTGTGGTCACGGGCGAGGACTTCACTTTCGGCAAGGGTCGCAGCGGCAACGTGGACGTGCTGCGCGAAGTCGGCGCGACCTGCGGCATTACCGCGCGCGCCATTTCTCCGGTCGGCGATGGCGGCCAGGTCGTTTCCTCCAGCCGCATCCGCGATGCGCTGAAGGCGGGCGAGTGCGATGTGGCGGCCAAGCTGCTCACCCGCCCCTTCACCGTGCGCGGCAAAGTGATCCACGGCGACAAGCGCGGGCGCGAACTGGGCTATCCCACGGCCAATATCGACATGGGCGCCTACCTTCGCCCGCGTTTCGGAATCTACGCCGTGACGGGTCGCATCCTCGCCACCGGGCAGGAACTGAAAGGCGCGGCGAATCTTGGCGTGCGCCCCAGCTTCGATCCGCCCAAGGAACTGCTGGAGCCCTACTTCTTCGATTTCTCCGGCGACCTCTACGATCATGAGATCGACGTCGCCTTCCACCACTTCCTGCGGCCCGAGGCCCGCTTCGACGATCTCGAGGCTTTGAAACGCCAGATGGAAGAGGATTGCGAGCGAGCGCGCGACCTACTAGGTGCGCGCCCAAAGGATTAAGCGCGCGATGACCGACGACACAGCCAAGCGGGATTACCGGGACACCGTCTTCCTGCCCAAGACCGATTTTCCGATGAAGGCCGGGCTCCCCGCAAAGGAGCCGGGCATCCTTGCGCGCTGGGAAGAGCAGGGCCTCTACAAGCAGCTGCGCGAAGCCCGCGCCGGCCGCGAGAAGTTCATCCTGCATGATGGCCCGCCCTACGCGAACGGCAACATCCACATCGGCCACGCGCTGAACAAGGTGCTGAAGGACGCCGTCGTCCGCACGCAGACGCTGCTTGGCAAGGACGCGCCCTACGTTCCGGGCTGGGATTGCCACGGCCTGCCGATCGAGTGGAAGATCGAAGAAAAGTACCGCAAGAAGAAGAAGAACAAGGACGAGGTTCCGGCAAAGGAATTTCGCCAGGAATGCCGCGAATATGCCGCCGAATGGGTGGCCGTGCAGTCCGAGCAGTTCAAGCGCCTTGGCGTTCTGGGCGAATGGGACAAGCCTTACCTCACCATGGCACCCGAGGCCGAAGCGGGCATCGTTGCCGAACTGCTGAAGTTCGCCGAAAGCGACCAGCTCTATCGCGGCGCGAAGCCGGTGATGTGGAGCCCTGTTGAAAAGACCGCGCTGGCAGAAGCCGAAGTCGAGTACGAGGACATCGTCTCGACCCAGATCGACGTGGCGTTCGAGATTGTCGAATCGCCGATTCCGGAACTGGTCGGCGCGCACGCGGTGATCTGGACGACGACGCCGTGGACGATCCCGGTGAACCAGGCTTTGGCTTACGGGCCGGATGTTGAGTACGTTCTGCTTGAGACGACTTCGGGCTTAAGAGTTTTAGTCGCCAAGGAATTGCAAGGTGCATTGGGTGAGCGGGGTCGATCTGCCGCCGCATCTGGCGACTTCCTGGATGAGCGGCTTTCGGACGGTAATGATGTCGAACTTTGGACCGGCAAAGGCTCCGACCTAGCCGGCACCAAGGTGCGCCACCCGATGCACCACCTCGGCGGCTTTTTCGCCGAGCCGCGCCCGATGCTGGCGGGCGATTTCGTCACCACCGATGCGGGTACTGGCATCGTCCACATGGCGCCCGATCATGGCGAGGACGACTTCGACCTGTGCAAGGACAATGGCATCACGCCCAAATTCGTGGTCGACGACGATGGTCGCTACCGCGAGGACTGGGGCTGGCTGCCACGCACCGACGAGCGCAGCGGCTCGGTCATCAATCCCAAGTTCAACGCGCCCGATGGACCGATCTGTTCGGACCTGCACGAAGTTGGCGCGCTGCTAAGCGCCTCTGCCGATTACGAACATTCCTATCCGCATAGCTGGCGCTCGAAGGCAAAGGTGATCTTCCGCTGCACGCCGCAGTGGTTCGTGCCCATGGACAAGCCGCTTGGCACCTTCGATTTCCCGGTCGCCGATCTTGGCCCTGTGGGCGGCGCAGTGGCTCTCGGTACGCAGGCCGATCACACCGCCACCCTGCGTCAGACGGCCATGGCCGCAATCGAGGAAACCCGGTTCGTTCCCGCCAAGGGTAAGAACCGTATCGGTTCGATGGTCGAAGGTCGCCCGGACTGGGTGCTCTCCCGCCAGCGCGCATGGGGTGTGCCCATCACGCTGTTCGTGAACCGCGAATCTGGCGAATACCTCGTCGACAAGGCGGTGAACGCGCGCATCATCGAGGCGATCAAGCAGGACGGTGTCGATGCGTGGTCGCAGGAGAACGCCGCACAGCTTCTCGGCCCGGACTACGCGGTCGAGGATTACGAGATGGTCTCCGACATTCTCGACGTATGGTTCGATTCAGGTTCAACCCACGCCTTCGTGCTGGAATCGGGCAACTGGCCCGATCTGCAAAGCCCGGCTGACCTCTACCTCGAAGGCTCCGACCAGCACCGCGGCTGGTTCCAGTCCTCCCTGCTCGAATCGTGCGCCACGCGTGGCCGCGCGCCTTACAAGCAGGTGCTGACCCACGGCTTCACCATGGCCGCCGACGGCCGCAAGATGTCAAAGAGCCTCGGCAACACCATCGACCCGCTCAAGGTGATGGAAGAGTACGGCGCCGACATCATCCGCCTCTGGGCGCTGAGCGTCGACTATTCCGAAGACCACCGCATCGGCCCGGAAATCCTCAAGGGCGTTGCCGACCAGTACCGCAAGCTGCGCAACACCTTCCGCTACATGCTGGGCGCGCTGGGCGAGTTCAGCGAGGACGAGCGCGTAAGCGTGTCCGATATGCCGGAGTTGGAGCGCTACGTTCTCTCGCTGCTGGCTCGGCTGGACGGCAAGCTGCGCACCCACATCGATAACTACGATTTCGATGCCTACACCCGCGCCGTGGTGGATTTCATGAACGAAGACCTCTCGGCCTTCTTCTTCGATATCCGCAAGGACCGGCTCTATTGCGATGCGCCCGGCTCGCTTGAGCGCCGCGCCTATCGCACCGTGCTCGATACGCTGTTCAACGCACTGATCCGCTACGCCGCACCCGTGCTGGTGTTCACGGCAGAGGAAGTGTGGAGCACCCGTCATGCCGAAGGCGGCAGCGTCCACCTGCTCGAATGGCCGGAAATCCCCGCCGCCGACGCCGATGCCTCGCGCTGGGATGCCCTTCGCGAACTCCGCGAGCGCGTGATGGAAGCCATCGAACCGCTGCGCCGCGAGAAGGTCATCCGCTCGGGCCTCGAAGCCGAAGTGACGGTGCCTTCCAGCGCCGTGCCGGAAGGCTTCAGTGCGGACGATCTCGCCACGCTGTTCATCACCGGCACAGTGACGCTGGGCGATGGAGACGAGGTGACAGTCACCAAGTCCTCCGACGCCAAGTGCGGCCGCTGCTGGCGTCTGCTTCCCGAAGTTTCGGAAGACGGCGACCTGTGTAACCGCTGCGAAGACGTTGTCGCCGAAATGGATGCCGCCTGATGAGCACACTTGCGAAGTTCCGCCTTTACGGTGTGCTGCTGGCACTGGCGATCTTCGCCGCGGACCAGTGGACCAAGTACTTCGTGGTGGAGACGCTCGGCCTCGTGCGCGTGGGCGACCATTACCCACTGCTGCCGTTTTTCGATTTCACCCGTACGAACAATTACGGCGTTTCGCTGGGCATGTTCGAGGCAACGAGCATGGAAATGCGCTGGATCCTTGTCGGCGTGACTGCGGCAATCGCCGTCGTCGTGCTGATCTGGATGATGCGGGAGAAACTGATGGGCGAGATTTTCGCCCTTGCTCTCGTGCTGGGCGGCGCTCTGGGCAACATCGTGGATCGCTGGCGCTTCGGCTATGTGGTCGACTTCGCCGACTTTCACATCGGCGACTTCCGCCCGTTCCTGATTTTCAACGTAGCCGATGCTGCAATCACCATCGGCGTCGTTATTATCCTTGCCCGCGCCTTGTTCATGCGCGAGAAACCGTCCAATGAGCAGGACGCTGCTACCGAATAAAACACCGAAGGCCGTGATCGAGCCCGGAGAATTGAAGACTATGCGTAATTTCACCCGCGCCCTTATCGCCAGCACCGCCGTGCTTGGCCTCGCCGCCTGCGGAGGCATCAGCATCGAGCGTGACCGCCCCGATGAATTTGCCGTGCAGCGCCAGGCACCGCTGGTGATTCCGCCCGATTTCCACCTCGTCCCGCCGGAACCGGGCGCTCCGCGTCCGTCCGAAGGCACGGCCTCGCAGCAGGCCCTGGAAGCCCTGTTCGGCGGCAGCGCACCGCGCAGCGACATTGAAACGTCCGCTCTTGACCAGGCCGGCGAAGCAGCCCCGGGCATCCGCTCCTCCATCGGCGATGCGGAAACCTTCACGGTGGACAAGGGCACGGCCACGCAAGCCATCATCGCCGCCCCCGAGGGTGACGGTCAGGCCGCGCGCGTGGTGATTCCTTCCTGATTTTCGCGGGCGCCTCCGCGCCCACGTCCTCGGTGCCATTCGCTCCGCTTCGCTTCACGGCACCTGCGGGCTACGCATTCGCGTGCTGTCGTCCGCTGATCGCGCCCGACACTTTCGCCATCCTTGAATTAATTCTTTGGAAACGGTCGGCTCCCAGCCGACCGCAAGGCCGAACGGCCGCCCGCAGCGGGCGCAGCTTGCTGCGCGTATAGCGAGGACGAAGCCGCGGAGGCGGCTTCGAAAAACAGACAATTCTGCGGAACCTTGGCGCTACAGTAGCGGCCTCACCCCTGCACCTTGCTCACCAACAATTTATCGATCTTGCGCCCGTCCATGTCGACGATCTCGAAGCGATAGCCCTGGTCTGTGAAGTGCTCGCCCTCTGCAGGCAGGTGCTTCAGCACGTAGAGGACGTAACCGGCGGCAGTGGCGAATTCCTTGTGCTCGGGGAAGTCGATTGCCAGCCTTTCCGCCAGCGCGTCTGCCGCAAGCGCGCCGGAGACGAGATAGCTGCCGTCTTCACGCTCCACGAACATCGGCGTATCGCCTTCGTCCTGGTGGCTGGCGAAATCGCCCGCGATCGCGCTCAGCAGGTCGGCCGTGGTGACGATACCGTCGAGGTGGCCATATTCGTCATGCACCATGGCCATGCCGGTGCCCGATTGCTGGAGCACGCGCAAAGCGTCCATCGCATCAAGCTGGTCGGGCACGACTTCGCTCTTACGCAGCAATTCATCGAGCACGACAGGCTTTCCGACCACTAGCAGAGCCAGCAATTCGCGCACTTTCACTACGCCCAGAACCTTGTCGGGCGATCCCTCGGCTACAGGCAGAAGGGAGTGGGGCGAGTCGGCGATGGTCTGACGCATCTGCTCTTCGGTAGCGTCCACATCCAGCCAGTCGATCTCGGTGCGCGGAGTCATCAGTTCGCGGACGGGACGTTCCTGCAGGCGCATGATGCCCGAAAGGATGGCGCGCTCCTGCTCCTCGATCACGCCGGTGCGGGTCGCGTCGGCGAGGATCATCTGCAGTTCTTCCGAAGTCAGGTTGTGATCGCCCTTGTGGCGGATGCCCAGCGCTGCGAGCACGAGGCCGGAAGACTTGTCGAGAAGCCACACGAACGGTGCGGTGATTCGCGCCAGCAAGGCCATCGGCCGCGCCATGATGATGGCGACAGGTTCGGCCACACGCAGGGCCAGCTGCTTGGGCACGAGTTCGCCCACCACCAGAGTGAAGAACGTGGTGAAACCGATCACCAGCGCGATGCCCAGATTGAAGGCGATGCTTTCGTCGAGGCCCAGATAGGCCAGCCGTTCACCCACCGGTTCACCCAGCGTAGCACCGGAAACGGCACCGGTGACGATACCGATCAGGGTAATGCCGATCTGCACAGTAGAGAGGAACTTGCCCGGCTCCGCCGCCAGCTTCATCGCCACTTCCGCGCTCTTGCTGCCCTTTTCGGCAGCCATGCGCAGCCGTGCGGTGCGGGCAGAGACGATCGCAAGCTCCGACATGGCAAAAACGCCGTTGAGCACGATCAGGAAGGCGAGCGCGGCGAGGTAATGCCAGGGAAATGGGCTCATCAGACTTGCGCCGCTAGCAGGTTTCGGGCGGCACGGGAAAGCCCAGAAAGCTGCCGTTCACGGAACAGGCTTCACAAAATGGCGTTGATGGGAGCAGATAACGCGGGTTTGGCAAAAGCCGGTCGCGTATAATCGGAGGATAAAAACTATGAAATTCAACAAGATGCTCGTCTCTGGCACGGCAGCAATCGCCCTGGCAGCCACTACGACTGCCTGTGTCACGGACCCCAATACCGGCGAACAGCACATTTCGCGCACCGCAATCGGCGGCGTCGGCGGCGCTGGCCTTGGCTACCTGCTGGGCGGCCTGATCGGCGGCAAGACGGCCCGTATCGTAGGCGCAGGCATCGGTGCGGCAGCTGGCGGCTATGTCGGCTACCGCATGGACGAGCAGATTCGCGAACTCGAAGAAGTCACCGCCGGCACCGGCGTGGACGTGTCCGAAACGCCTGAAGGCGACGGCATCCTGGTGAACTTCCCCGACGTCACCTTCGCCGTCAATTCGACGACGATCTCGCCCGCCATGCGCGATACGCTGGACGGCGTTGCCCAGTCGATGATCGACTATCCCAATTCGCTGATCGACGTGATGGGCCACACCGATTCGACTGGTAGCGACCAGTACAACCTCGATCTGTCGCGTCGCCGCGCCGAATCGGTTGCCAACTACCTCACTTCGCGCGGTGTCTCGCGCGCCCGTATCGAGACCATCGGTTATGGCGAGCAGTATCCGATTGCGGACAACTCCACCGAATCCGGCCGTTCGCAGAACCGCCGCGTGGAAATCCGCATCACGCCGATTACCGAACAGGACGTCGATCGCGCTTACTGATCGCTTTCGATCCGAACCACGAGAGGGCGGCCTGCGGGTCGCCCTTTTTCGTTTTACTTGTTCCCCACCAGCCGGGCGGCGCGTTCGGACAAGCGCTCTACCGCAGCGCCGTGAATGCCCGGCGCGCTAACCAGCAGGCCGAAGGCGCGCGGGTCGCGCTTGTTATAGGCCAGCGGCATGCCGAAGGCATCGGTTACGGCAGCGCCTGCCTCCCTTGCGATGAGGGCAGCAGCAGCGATGTCCCACTCGAAACCCCAGCGCACCGTGGCGACAAGGTCCGCGCGGTCGTCTGCCACCATCGCGACACGCAGGGCGATGGAATTGGGCTGCTCTACCTTGGTCAGATCGCCATCTTCCTTGGGCAGGTCGTGAACGGGCACGCGCGCACCGGGAAACTTGCTGCGAGTACTGGCTTTCAGCCGTTGCCCGTTGAGCCAGGCGCCCTTGCCTGCGACGGCAGACCAGACTTCCTCCCGAGCCGGGGCGACAAGGGAACCGATCAGCGGCCTGCCAGCGGAAACCAGCGCGACCGAAACAGCCCAGCCCTCGCGTCCGCGAATGAAGTCGCGCGTGCCGTCTATCGGGTCGACGATCCAGATAAGACCTTTTTCGAGTCGCTCGGGGCTGTCGGCAGTTTCTTCGGACAGCCATCCGGCAGCAGGCAGCAGCGCGCCCAGCTCGCGGCGCAGGAATGCGTCCACTTCGAGGTCCGCCTCGCAAACAGGGCTTCCGGGCGTTTTCTCCCAGATTTCAAGGTCATGCCCATGGCCCGGCCACTTGCGTAGCGCCATATGACCCGCCTCCCGGCAGATCTGTTCAAGTCTCATACTGTCGATCATGGATGAAATGGCATTTGCGACGGGCCGGAACCGATTGCAAGCGCCGTGCGATAATGCTTTAGCGCGGCGCGAAACCTATCCCCCCGACTCTCCCATTTACGCAACGAAGGTCAGCTTCCCATGAACATCCACGAATACCAGGCCAAGGAACTGCTCGCGAAATTCGGCATTGGCGTGCCGACCGGCTATCCGGCGATGAGCGTCGAGGAAGCCGTGGAAGGCGCGAAGAAGCTGCCCGGGCCGCTGTATGTCGTGAAGGCGCAGATCCATGCCGGTGGCCGCGGCAAGGGCAAGTTCAAGGAACTGGGCCCCGATGCCAAGGGCGGCGTCCGCCTCGCCAAGTCCATCGAGGACGTGGAAGCCGATGCGAAGGACATGCTCGGCAACACGCTGGTGACGGTGCAGACGGGCGATGCCGGCAAGCAGGTGAACCGCCTCTACGTCACCGACGGCGTGGACATCGCCAAGGAATACTACCTCTCGATGGTGATCGACCGCGAGACGAGCCGCGTTGCCATGATCGTTTCCACCGAAGGCGGCATGGATATCGAGGACGTGGCGCACGAAACGCCCGAGAAGATCACCACCATCACCATTGATCCGGCCACCGGCTTCATGCCGCATCACGGCCGCGCCGTGGCTTTCGCGCTGAAGCTGTCGGGCGATCTCGCCAAGGAAGCGCAGAAGCTGTCGAAGAAGCTGTACGAGGCTTTCACCGCGCTCGATTGCGACATGCTGGAAATCAACCCGCTGGTCGAAACCGAAGACGGCAAGCTGCTGGTGCTCGACACCAAGATGAGCTTCGATAGCAACGCGCTCTATCGCCACCCCGACGTGGAAGCGATGCGCGACGAGACCGAGGAAGACCCGATGGAAGTCGAGGCCGGCAAGTACGACCTCGCCTACATCAAGCTGGATGGCGACATCGGCTGCATGGTGAACGGCGCGGGCCTCGCCATGGCGACCATGGATATCATCAAGCTCAACGGTTCCTTCCCCGCCAACTTCCTCGACGTGGGCGGCGGCGCCACCACCGAGAAGGTGACGGCTGCCTTCAAGATCATCCTGTCGGACCCGGCGGTGAAGGGCATTCTCGTCAACATCTTCGGCGGCATCATGCGCTGCGACACCATCGCGGAAGGCATCGTGATCGCGGCCAAGGAAGTCGAGCTCGACGTGCCGCTGGTGGTTCGCCTGGAAGGCACCAATGTGCAGCAGGGCAAGGACATCCTCGCCAACTCCGGCTTGCCGATCATCCCGGCAGACGACCTCGGCGATGCGGCGAAGAAGATCGTCGCCGAAGTGAAGGAAGGAGTGGCAGCATGAGCATCCTCGTAAACAAGGACACCAAGGTCATCACCCAGGGGATGACCGGTAACACCGGCACGTTCCACACGCAGCAGGCGCTGGATTACGGCACGCAGATGGTCGCAGGCGTTACCCCCGGCAAAGGCGGCTCCGAGCATATCGGCCTGCCGCAGTTCAACACCGTGCGCGAGGCCAAGGAAGCGACCGGCGCCACCGCGAGCTGCATCTATGTGCCGCCGCCCTTTGCCGCTGACGCGATCTGCGAAGCGATCGAGGCCGAGATCGAGCTGATCATCACCATTACCGAAGGCATTCCGGTGATGGACATGGTCCGCGCCAAGCGTGCGCTGGTCGGTTCCAAGAGCCGCCTGATCGGGCCCAACTGCCCCGGCGTGCTGACGCCGGAAGAGTGCAAGATCGGCATCATGCCCGGCTCCATCTTCAAGAAGGGCAGCGTCGGCGTCGTCTCGCGTTCGGGCACGCTGACCTACGAAGCCGTGCACCAGACCACTGCTGTCGGCCTCGGCCAGACCACGGCTGTCGGCATCGGCGGCGACCCGGTGAACGGCACCAACTTCATCGACGTGCTCGACCTGTTCCTGGACGACGACGACACCAAGTCGATCATCATGATCGGCGAGATCGGCGGCAGCGCGGAGGAGGAAGCAGCAGAATTCATCAAGCAGGAGGCGGCCAAGGGTCGGTCGAAGCCGATGGTCGGCTTCATCGCCGGTCGCACCGCCCCTCCGGGCCGCCGCATGGGCCACGCCGGCGCCATCGTTTCGGGCGGCAAGGGCGATGCGGAAAGCAAGATCGCGGCGATGGAAGATGCAGGCATCCGCGTCTCCCCCAGCCCCAGCGAACTGGGCACCACGCTGGATGCGCTGCTGAAGGAAATCGCATGAGCGAGGAACCTGCCGTCGAACGAGAATCGATGCCCGTAGACGTGGTGATTGTAGGCGGCGGACCTGCCGGTCTGTCGGCGGCGATCCGGCTGAAGCAGCTGAACGAAGAACTGGAAGTCGTCGTGCTGGAAAAGGGCTCCGAGATCGGGGCGCATATCCTTTCCGGCGCGGTGGTCGATCCCAAGGCGCTGGACGAACTGCTGCCAGACTGGCGCGACATGGATTGTCCGATGGCGGAAACGCCGGTGACCGACAACTGGCACTGGATGCTGACCAAGAGCGGCAAGATCAACATGCCGCACGCCATGATGCCGCCGCTGATGAGCAACAAGGGTTGCTACACCGGCTCGCTTGGCAACCTCACCCGCTGGCTGGGCGAACAAGCCGAGGCGCTGGGCGTGATGGTGTTCCCGGGCTTCCCCGCTGCCGAGGTGATGTTCGGCGAGCACGGCGCGGTGACGGGCGTGATCACGCAGGACATGGGCGTTGCCGCAGACGGCAGCCACAAGCCCGATTTCCAGCCGGGCATGGAAATCCACGCCAAGTACACGCTGTTTGCGGAGGGTGCGCGCGGCAACCTGACCAAGCAGATGAAGGCTAAGTTCGACCTCGAGGCGAACTGTCAGCCGCAGGTCTTCGGCCTCGGCATCAAGGAATTGTGGGACATCGATCCCGACAAGCACGTGCCCGGCCGCGTGATCCACACGCAGGGCTGGCCGCTATCTGAGAGCGACACCTGGGGCGGCGGCTTCCTCTACCACCAGGCAAATGGCCAGGTGGCGATCGGCTTCGTTACCGCGCTCGATTACAAGAACCCCTATGTCTCGCCGTTCCAGGAATTTCAGCGCTGGAAACAGCATCCGGCGATCCGCGAATACCTGGAAGGTGGCACCCGCGTTGCCTACGGCGCGCGTGCCATCAACGAAGGTGGCTGGCAGTCCGTGCCCAAACTGGCATTCCCGGGCGGCGCACTGATCGGCTGTGCGGCAGGCTTCGTGAACGTACCGCGCATCAAGGGCAGCCACACCGCGATGAAGAGCGGCATGCTGGCTGCTGAAGCCGTGGCTGCCGCCATCGGTGCAGGGCAAGAACATACCGAAGTTAGTGACTACGAGGCAAACCTGCGTGAAAGCTGGATCGCCAAGGAGTTGAAGAAGGTGCAGAACGCACAGCCGATGGTTGCCAAGTTCGGCGGCGATATCGGGACGATCCTTGCCGGTGCCGACATGTGGCTTCGCACAGCTGGTCTGGGTCTCGCGCCGGCCATGGGCCATCACTGCGACTATACCGAGACTCAGCGAGCCGACCTGCACAAGCCGATCGACTATCCCAAGCCGGATGGAAAGATCAGCTTCGATCGCCTGACCAGCGTATCCTACAGCTTCACCAACCATGCAGAAGACCAGCCCAACCACCTCAAGGTGAAGGACATGGAACTGCAGCGTGAAAGTGAGCTGGAAGTGTTTGCCGGCCCTTCGACGCGCTATTGTCCGGCAGGTGTCTATGAGTGGCTGATCGAGGAAGGTCAGGAGCCCAAGTTCCAGATCAACTCGCAGAACTGCGTCCACTGCAAGACCTGCGACATCAAGGACCCCAACCAGAACATCAACTGGACCACGCCCGAGGGTGGCGGCGGGCCCAACTATCCGAACATGTGAGGAAGGTCAGGAAAAGTGATCAACATCGAAGTGACCGACCGCGGCGGTACCGCGCACACGATTGCGGCAGACGAGGGTCTGACGCTGATGGAGGCCATTCGCGATGCCGGAATGGATGAACTGCTGGCACTATGTGGTGGTTGCTGCTCTTGCGCGACCTGTCATGTCTATGTCGATCCCGCATTCTCCGAACTGCTGGAAGAGGCATCGGAAGACGAGGACGACCTACTCGACAGTTCCGATCATCGCGAGGACAATTCGCGCCTTTCCTGTCAGATTCCCCTTTCTGCAAGTCTCGCGGGCATCAGGGTCCGCATCGCGCCGGAGGATTGATGGAAGTGGGCAGCCTATTACATATTGCTAGTTGGACTGGTCCTGGACAATGAACTTGCGCTCACTCCTGTTCGTCCCGGGCGATCGACCAGAGCGGTTCGCCAAGGCCGTGGATAGCGGTGCCGACGCGATTATCCTGGATCTCGAGGATTCCGTCGCTCCAGCAAACAAGGCCGCAGCGCGTAATGCAATTGCGGAATACTTGCAGGCAGAAAGGCGTTGCGCGGTGTTCGTGCGCGTCAACGATCTTGAGTCCGGTCACCTCGGAGAAGATCTTTCCGCTGTCGTTCCCGCCATGCCCGATGGGATCATGCTGCCCAAGGCGGAGGGCGCCAGGACACTCGAACGCTTTTTCTCCTTGATGGGAAACGCTCCAGTGCCGATCCTTCCGATTACCGCCGAAACGCCGGCCTCACTGTTCGAACTCGGAACCTTCTCGCGTGTTGCCGAAAGCCTGATTGGATTGACCTGGGGAGCGGAAGACCTTCGGGCCGCGATCCATGCGCGTGATAGCCGGGTAGACGATGGAGAACTGATAGGGCCTCTCGCAATGGCGCGGAACATGACCCTGTTTGCCGCCTGTAGCGCAAACGTGCCGGCGATCGAGACTGTTTACCCCGAATTCCGCGATATTGCCGGGCTGGAGCGCTTTGCTGACAGGGCCAGGCGAGATGGATTTTCGGGGATGATGGCCATCCACCCCGCCCAGGTCGCAATCCTGAACAGGGTGTTTTCGTCCACCGACGCCGAGATCGCTCGCGCCCGAAGCATAGTCGAGGCGTTCGAACGAGAGCGCGACGCCGGGGTGCTGCAGATCGATGGGCAAATGGTCGACCGTCCACACCTCCTGCATGCTCGGCGTTTGCTCGCTTCTCTCTGATAAAAAGCAGAGGTCAAAGTCTGCCACGGCTCAGCCGCAGGCGCTTACCAGCTGCACTACTCAAGCAATTGGCGAAGCTCGGCCGAGACAGGCTTGCCTGCGCGCTCCAATTCGTCGAGCGTTGAAAGCGCGAGGGCGTAATAGGCCGCGCGGATTTCGGGGCCTTCCTCTTTAAGTGCGGAGAGATGCCCCGCGATCGTTTGCCGATCGCCTCGAAGCAAGGGCCCGGAAAGGGCGGAAAATCCTTGCGAGAGACTGTTCTCCAGTGCGGCCCGAACCAGAGGAGCTAGTAAGGGCCGCGGTTCGTGAATGCCTGCCGATTCCAGCATTCGCGAGGCCTGGGCAATCAGCGTCACGAGATGGTTGGCGGCGTGAGAAAGAGCCGCGTGATAGAGAGAGCGATCCTCTTCCGCGATTTCGACCGCGATGCCATCGAGCAGACAGACCAACTCTTTGGCCCGATCCATCGCCGGAGGAGATGATGCGGTTATGGCGAAATGCGCACCTCTTACGTTCTGCTTATCGGCCTGCGTCTCGCCAGTGAATGTCATCACGGGGTGGATCGCCGCGGTCATGGCGCCGCCTTGCTCAAGCGCCGATAACACCGCGACGCCGCTGCGGCCGCTCACATGGAGCACCAGGGTCGAGCTTCGTGCGGGAAAAACTGCCTGCAGTTGGGCAACAACTTCTGCAAGTGCATCGTCGGCCACAGCAATCATTATGCAATCACAGTTTTGCGCAAGTTCGCCCATCGAGCTGGATTCTTCGGCCGACCCGATCTGGCGTAGTAACGCTTCGCAATGAGCACGTGTGCGCCCCCAGGCTGAGACAGGAGCGGCAGAATGCGGAGCCATCAGCCCGCCAAGGGCTAGTGCCACCCGGCCGGTGCCGATAATTCCAAGCTTTTGGAAAGCTGCCGCATCATTCATGATTTTGCCTTTATCTAACAAACGGATCAACGGCCAGTTTCAGTGAGAATGGGCCGACGAAGTCGTGGTCTCAATGACAATGGAACGACTGCTTCACGTCTTTTCAATCTGAAGACCAGATGGTCCGGATCAGGCGCAAAACAGTGTTGCGAGAAAATGCGCGGAATGATGTGGGAAAACGCGAAGACACTTAAATCACTGAAAGAATGACTAAAAAAGTCAGCCTGATGTGAGATTTCAGGCGAATGTTCACATCACGATCTTGCGGTCTATGAAGCGCGCGATCGGCAACCTGAGCCAAGCAGAATAGCGGTCGAATCGCATTTACAAGCCGGAGCGATTCGGTTCGTTGCTTCAGTTTCGGCCAGATAAATTGTTCCAACGACCGAAATTCAAGCTCAGAAACGCCCAAAATTCTGCTCCAGTTTGGCACAGTTTATCCGAGACCGATCGCATTATCGGACACGCGCTAGCGTATGCGGCATTTTTAAGTGGAGCTAGCCTCATATATTGAGCTGGTATTTGGAGAATACTATTACAGATTCATGAAAAGTAAGTAAAAATGAAAACAAAAAAGAACATAAGAAGATCAAGTGGTTAAAAAGTAACCTTAATGATCTCTTCGAATAAGATAAAAGATATTTCAGTACTTGCGGCGATCGCTTTCTCTGGGAATGCTTACGGCAGTTTCAACAAGAGAAGGAGTTTAACGCTTTGAAGAACAATACGTATCGTAATTACCAGAGGTGGCAGCGCGCCGTCTTGGACGAGGGAGAATACCCGGGCACGATTTGGGAAGCGCCCGGCAAGAAGGCGCCTGTCCTGACGGATAAGCAGGTCCGGCAAGTTGAGCGCTATATCGCTCGCCATTCGAATGTTCCTGCAGCCGATCTCCTCAAGCTGAGGCTCACAATTTACGGTGGGCTTCGGGTGGCTGAGGTTGCGGCCCTCTCGCTTTTCGACCTCGTCGACAAGAATGGTGTGATTTCGAGCACGATTACTGTCCGGCCCGAGGTGGGGAAGGCTGGCAAGAGCCGCGCCATTCCCATGCATGCGAAGGTCTCTGAGGCCGTCCGTATGTTCCTTCTGGAGCATCCGGATGCGCCTTGCATCGCGATTTCGCGGCAAGGCCGCTCGGTCCGGCGCCAAAGTGTGACGGCGCTTACCAATTATCTCTCTCGTCTTTATGAGAGCGCCGGGTTCCCCTTCCACTCGAGCCATTCCGGTAGGCGCACATTCATCACCAATCTTGCTCGCAAGATCGGGCAGCAATTCACATTGCGGGATGTGCAAATTCTGGCGGGCCACGCTCGGCTCGAGACGACTGAGACTTACATCGAGCCAAGCGGCAATATCTGTGATCTTGTGGGGAGGTTGAAATGAGCGCCTCCCGTATGGAGCCAGCCAACGTGGCACGCAGTGCGAATGACGTTGATGTCACAGCTTCGGTCCTCGCTGCGAACGAGTTCGACATCGTCGAGCGCGTCGAGATCCCCGCGCGCCCCGAAAAGTTGAGCGCAATTCCAGCTGGCTACAAGTCAGGGAAGCTCGGTGCCCGGTTACAAACACTTTTGCCGCCATCGCGCAAGCTCTGGTCTCACCAAGTTCGTGCTCTCGAAGAGCTTGACGCTGGCCAGAACGTACTGCTCACGACTGGAACGAGTTCTGGTAAGTCCATGGTGTTCCAGCTCCCGATCCTGCGCGAGATAATCAGGGGTCAAGGCGTCGCACTTGTACTGTATCCGCAGAAGGCACTTGGTAGTGATCAGCTACGTCGTTGGAAGTCGACTCTGCAACGTGTCGGTCTTGCGCCGGAGCTGGTGGGCGCAATCAACGGTAATGTCGCAATGACCGAGCGCGAACCGATCATCGAACGGGCGCGTATTCTGCTTGCAACGCCTGATACACTGCACTCGTGGATGATGCGGTTCAGCGCACTGCCGGCCGTCCAGCGCTTCTTGCAGTCGCTCGCTTACGCGGTGATTGACGAAGCGCACGCCTATCATGGGGTCATGGGAAGTAACTCGGCCTATCTCCTCCGCAGGCTTCGTGCGGCTATCAAGAAGGCCAAGGCCGATCCGGCATACGAACCACGGTTCATCGCGGCTTCCGCGACACTCGACGATCCGCAAAATTTCGCCGAACAGCTCGTGGGCCTTCCATTTGAGCATATTGGTGAAGATGAAGACGGGTCACCTCGGCATGGCTTGACGCTCATTCATGTCGATGGACCCGATAGCGGGTCCGCAGGCGAAGCGGCAATTGCGGAAGCCTTGGATAAGTCCAAGGGCGTACTGAACGGCCATACCTTTCTCGCATTCGCTGATGCGCGACAAGGTGTGGAACGGATTTGCGAGAAATTGGCTGATGAAACCATCCTCCCATATCGGAGTGGATACGAGGATCATGATCGTCACATCATCGAAAACGCCCTCCATGCAGGCCAGCTGACAGGTTGTGTTGCGACATCCGCGCTCGAAATGGGCATCGATGTTGCCGGTTTCCGTGCGGGCTTCAATCTCGGGATCCCTGGAACTCGGACAGCGCTACGTCAGCGCGCCGGTCGGATCGGTCGGTCTGCCAAGGGCGTCTTCTTTGTTATCGCGCCAGCCAATGCGTTCAATAAGCTTGGCACTACATTGGACGAATACATGTTCGGCCCTGTCGAGGTCTCGCATCTCTACCTACAGAATCCGCTGATCCAGTACCAGCAAGCGCGTTGTTTGCTCGAAGAACTCGGTGGTTCAGAGCGCATTGAGGACGCTTTTGGCTTGCTGCATTGGCCGGAGGCATTCCGTGGAGCTCTGCAGATGGCTCTGCCTGGTGCAGAGCTGCCCGCCGAGGTTGCCCGCATTGCTGATCAGTGCGGCCAGTCGCCACACCTGTCTTATCCTCTGCGACGTATCAATGCCACGCAGATGGATCTTCGGCTTGTGGGTTCAGGTGAACTCATTGGCACTATCAATGTCGAACAAGCACTCCGCGAAGCCTATCCTGGCGCGACCTACCGACACTTCCGCAAAAGTTATCGTGTTCTTGAATGGCGCACTTCGAGTTTTGAGCGTTCGATTATTGTGAGGCAGGTCAAGCGAGGCCCCCCGACAAGCGGCATTGTACATACGCAAGTTGGCTATTCGCTGGCTCCCGATCAGGTCATCGATAACAGGCATATGGATGGCGAGGGAGGATTGTTTGCCGAGACGCACTTGCGGATCACAGAAACAGCAATTGGCTACTCTGTGGCAGGCAAGCAGCGCTTCTACTCGGATCTTTCAAAAGCGGATCCTCGGATGCGGCGCCAGATGCGCGTTTTCGAAACGAGCGGTGTCATTCTACGTCTCGATGCGCTCGCGTTTGCTGGCCAAACGGCTTCGTTCGTGGAGAAGCGCAAGAAGATCGGTGAGGCAATTCGTTCGATCCTTGCAACCTCGCATGGAGTTCAAACGTCCGAAATCGGCTTGGCCACTTCCAGCATTTCTCGCTTTTCGAATGGCCATCCGACCAAGGATGAGAATGCAATCGTCCTATTTGATGATGTTCAGGGCGGATTGCGCCTGACCGAGATCGTATATTCGGGTTTTCCCGAGATTCTTGATCGACTTGATTTCGCGACAGAGCTCGCCGGCCCGGAGAGCATGCTCGATGAAGAAACAGTCGCGCAGCTCGTTGAATGGTATGACTGTCTCGAGTTGAGCAAGCCTTCAGCTGATCCGATCAGCTCACATCCAGAGAAGATCTTCGCGCCGGGAAGCGTCGTTGGTGCTATGCAGAATGGCCAGCTTTGCGAGCGAGAATTACTTGGCCACGATCACTTGGAAATGGGTGGTCAGGAAATGCTCATGTACCGCTACAATGCTGGCGACGGAGTAACTGCGTGGATAGCGGCAGATGCTGTCCACCCGGTGGGGGTTAACTGGCGCTACCTGTCCTCTCGCAACGGGGGAGCAGTATAATGAACATTACTCCTCCCTTCGATTTCCGTAGCCATCTTGGCTCGCAGGAAATTCCGCCGCTCAAGCCGTCACTCGTAGGCCAGCTCGTTGTTGGCGTGGCAGCTGATCAACATGGCGTAGTGTTCGCTGCGCTTCCCGACACGGAAATGAGTGGTCGGCTTGTCACCAAGTATGACAACGTCGTTATCGGCCCGATCGAGAATGACTGGGGACGTCTCGCCAAGCTCATGCGTCGGTTGCCGGAAATTCTCGGGCCTAGGCATGTTTCCAGCATTGCTCTTCGGATTGAAGAGGGCGGTTTTGTAGGAATCGTCCCTGATTTGTTTGAGCGCCTCAAGAGCGTGTTCCCTGAGGCTATGACCACGCTTAATGGAGACGATGTTCGCGCTTGGATCGCCAACGAAGGGTGCGAAGTCGCCTTGCCAGATATTCCTGATGACGAGCCCTGGGTCACACAATTGATGTCGGCAGCAGCAGAAACAGCAGCTAGTCTGCTCAATGGCCATCAGTCTGAAGGCATGCCAGATTGTGTTGGTTCAGAGGTACGAGAAACACCCTGCAAAGCGGCTCGTAATATGGCCGCATCTGAACTGTCAGAAATTGATAGTCGCGCGGAGCCGATTACCGAGCCTGAACGTCGGAACTCTCCATCTGCAACTGCGATAAATTTTACCAACCCCTATCTCTACATCGCGACCGTCAAAAGCGATCTGTCTGGACAATGTCAGTTGGAAGAGGATCGTACGTGCATTTTCAAACTTGATAGCCGGAATGCCCAGTCCCTACGTGAGCTTCAGCAGCAGTTGAAGGAACTGTTCGGATCATGGAATTTAAACACGATCGCTATGCGGGTCGGTGCTGACAAAGGACCGTACGTACTCAACGCGAATGCCTATAAGGTCGAAGCGGCACTGCAATTGCTAGAAGATCTGCGGGTCAAAGAGCTTAGCGTCGCAGAGGTCTCTGGCTTTGGTAGGGCAAATGACTGCATTCTCCCGATCCCGCAACCGCACCTAAAGACCCGGGCACAACAGGCCGGGCAGCGCCATGCAATTCGAGCCGCTGGCCTTGCACTTAGCCGAATGGAAAAGGACGACTGAGCCTTGGTTGCGACGGTTCCCAAGCGTCAGTACGCCCGCAAAGCCGATATTGTTCGGGCTATTGAAGCAGCCCGGGCAAGCGGGCTCGCTGTAGGAGCACTGGAATGTCGTCCTGACGGAACGATCAGGCTGTTTCCCGGGAGCGGCACTAAAGCTGAAAAGCTGTCTGAGTTCGACGCCTGGGATGCGGCGGATCGTCTATGATCAAAGGTGTTCATTATGTCCCGATCCGCAAGCCCGGAAAACCGACCGTTTGGTTTGTGTATGCGTGGAGGGGCGGGCCACGGATCAAACGGGTCGTGAGCCGGAGCAAGCCGCGACTGACACACGATGATTTGAACTTTCTGAAAGCTGCTCTCGATAGCCGCACTGGGGTCGATCCAACGATCTTCCGAGCGCTCATTCGCGAATGGAGGTCTTCGAATTCAAATCGTCCATCGAGTCCTGAATGGGAAGCACTGGCGCCCAGTACCAAGAAGACCTGGGGATCCGCTCTTGACCGTATCGAAGAAAAGTGGGGCGAGGTGCCTCTTGTGGTATGGAACGACCCGCGGATGGTGGCGAAGGTCGTGGCCTGGCGAGACAGTCGATCAACTACGCCGCGAGCTGCAGATATCGGCGTACAAACCTTACGAGCTCTACTCGAGTTTGGCCGGCTCCGCGGCCACGTCAGTATCAATGTCGCGAACGGCATCCCTTCGCTGTATCGGACTGGTCAGCGAGCGGAGATAATTTGGACCGACGAAGATATCAGGCAATTTATTCTGTCTGCTCAAGAACTCGAGCGGCCACAATTGGCCGACGGTCTTCGCCTAGCGGCGCTAACTGGTTTGCGTCGGGCCGATCTTGTCACACTCGAATGGGACCATGTCGGTGAGACAGCCATCAGGAAACGAGCTCTCAAATCCAGCCGGAAAAAGCGTCAGTACGTGACCGTCCCGATTGTTCACGAGTTGAAAGATTTGCTGACCGATCTGCGGAGCCGCCGTAGGTTGCAGGGTGTAAAAACAGTGTTGGTCAACAGCTTCGGTGAAGCTTGGTCGGCCGATGGCTTCGGGGGTTCATTCAACCGAATTCGTGACCATGCAAATATCGTTCATATCGATCCTGATTCCGGCGACGAGCGTAAGAAACATCTCCATGACGTTCGGGGTACGTTCTGCACCAAGCTTTTGACCGAGCATGGCCTGAGCGACGACGAGACGGCGGGAATTATGGGATGGTCTGTTGCAAAGGTGGCATCCATCCGCCGGGTGTATGTGGATGACAGCGCCTTGATCTATTCTCTTGCGGGTCGAATGGCACAGCGCTCGAGCAGTGGATAGCATTCAAAGTGATCGCTGTGGTCATAATGTCTGTTTAGCGCCCTAATCTAAGACAAAGGCGTCCGATTTCTTAGTCTCTAAAAGCGGACATTCTTCGGCTGCCGCGCCGCGGCTTTGTCAAGCCTGCCCAGAGCAAGACTGACGTTTGAACATAGTTCTGCCTGCCTTTGCACCGGTTCCACCAATCAAAGAGTCTTCGAAATCGTCCTCCTTCGAAACCGGCGCACCAGCGATCTTGAACAGCACAGTTCACCAAGAGTTTGCCCCCTTTCCGAACATTCGCCATGCCTGCATCGCTTCCGCAGTTGAGGCGACTTAGCCGGTCATAGAGTTGAGGCGGTTCAACGTGGCCGGCTTGTGTTCGTTCTATTCGATCAGAGGGCTGCCGCAGCGATAGGTGCCGGCTGCATCCGCCAGCGGGATTTTTGGATAGGGACATAACGGCATCTCGCGACCCGGCCAGGGCGTATTCTCCCCGGCGCTTGCCGGGATGCTTGCCGGAGCCTGTCCGTCGATAACCCAATCCTCGAGCGCGGAGAGCGTATCGAAGTGGTCGGTCGCGGGGCCGCCACCGCAATGGTTCATGCCGGGAACCGGAAAAACAAGGGCAAAGCTCGCAGCTTCTCCGCCTGTTGCAGCATCGACGCCTTCCCACCAGGCGATCGTATCCAGCACCGAGAACACCGGATCGCTGGTGCCGTGTGGCACGATCAAACGGCCACCATGGGCACGAAAGGCTGCAAGGTCCGTCGATCGCATGCCGATATCCTGCCAAGCGCTGGTGCCAAAGTCGCCGTCGGTGGCGTAGATATGAGGCGCATCATCATCGAAATCGAAGGCCAGCTGCCATTGCAGCAATTGCTCGGGGTCGGGCGGAAGCGCGGTTGGCGGCGTGGTGAAAACCGCTGCCAGCGAACCGCCGCCAAGCAGGATGTTAAGCGAAGGCGGGCCATTGGGGATGCCTGTTTTCCAAGTCCGCCAGTTTGGTGCGCCGATTCCTGCATCCCAAGCCCAGCTTGCGTAGAGCGCATTGCCCGCGCTGTCGTACGGGCCATCCATGATGCGGATCATGGCGTCTACCTGGGCGGGTTCGAGGCAAGTGCCATTGGCTGCGCCCACACATTCCCGTGCGCGTAATCGAGGTTCGACGCGGGCCGTGGTACATTGGCCGATGGCGGCAATTACGCCGTCCTGCGTTCCGTCGATAGAATCGCAAGCAGCAAGCGTAGCCTCGGTGACAAGCGTGATCTGCTCGGGAGAGAACAGCGTGCGGAAGCCTTCCACGGTCGGAGTTTCCTCACGAGCGGCAAAAATTCTGGTCAGCGCCTGCGTATCCCATGCCTGCGCCACAGCGGCACGCGGGAGCGACATCCCAGGCGCCATGGCCACGATGCCGTCGAAAGCCTCGGGGTAGCGTTGAGCGAAAGCCATGCCTTCTTGTCCACCCTTCGAGCAGCCCCAGAATATGTTGGTGTCGCTTGCGCGCCCATAGAAGGTGGACACGATGTGCTGACCAAGATCGTAAACCGGTTTCAGGCTGGCGTGACCGTAGTCGGCGCGTGCCTGCGGGTCGTGGCCGAAAACCAGTTGCCCGCCGCGGCTGGGCAGGCTGTTGCGATCATTGTCGTGGCCACTGTCCTGCGCGATAACGGCATAGCCACGCGCTAGCGCCAAGGTGTTGCCCGTTCCGTTCGGTCCGGTCGCATCCCCGACGACCCCGTTCGAGCCGCCACCACCTTGAAAGAAGAAGCGCTCGTTCCAGTCCTGCGGCAGACGCATGCGGAAGGCGATCCTGTACGGCCCGCCCACGAGGCCCTCGCGTTCGGCAAAGTATCCTTCGACAAGGCAATGGGCAGGAAGCGGCGTCTGCGAGCCTTCGCGCGTTTCGGCGAGCGTGTCCCGCGGCTGCCATACGCTGGCCGTTACCTTCAGGCCGCCAACCGGCGGCCCTTCGGCAATCTGGTTGGCGAGCATGTTACACCGCGCTTCGGCGTCGCTTGCTATCCCGCTGCTGCCAGGAGAGGTCGGCCCAGTCCCGGCGCAGGCGGCAAGCAAGGCCGCCAGACTGGCCGTTGCAAGAATTCTGCCCTGGCTCATCTGGCGTCCTTTCCCATCACTTAAAACGAGAGTCGTCCGCGCACCCCAAACTCGGAGGGTGCGCCGTAGAACTCGTTATTGCCAGCCTGACCGGTAATGTATTCCTCGTCAAAAATGTTGTTGGCGAAGAAGTCCAGGGCAACCGCTTCCCACTCGAACGAAATGGAGGCGTTGACGATATCATAGGCCGGCAGGCGGTCGCGCACGAGATCGTAGGCGATATATGCGAAACGGTCGCCGAGGTGCGCGTAGGAAACCCGCGGCGTGATATCGAGATCACCCACGATGAATGTGTAGGCTGCCGCGGCGTTGAAGGTAAACTCCGGCGAGTACAGGTTCGGTCCACCTTGCGTGGTTAGGATGAACGGATCGTAGTCTACACAAACCGGCGGATTGGATGGTGTACCGGCGGGGCATTGCGGAACATTGCTTACGCCGGGGAAAGCGATGGCAAAGCTGCGCGTATCGACGAAGTCCGTGCCCGACAGGGAGCTGTCGGTCCAGGCAAAGCCGGCGCTGAGGTCAAGTCCGCCACTGCGGACCTGTACCTGACCTTCGATGCCCTTCACGGTGGCGTCGGTCAGGTTGATCAGCGAAGCACGACCGCTGGCGGCATCCAGCGCGTCGAGCTGGAAATCGCTGTAGTCGTAGTAGAACGCGCCCAACTGGGTCGTGACGGCTCCGAAAGTTCCCTTCCAGCCGATTTCGTAGTCCCACACCTGTTCGGGATCGAATGAGGTAGTGGGGCTGGAGAAACCGCCCGACTTGTAGCCTTTCGCGACGAAGGCATAGAACAGGTGATCGGGGCTTGGCTCGAAGTTCAGGGCGAGTTTGCCGGTGAATTGGTCGTCGTTATAGAAACCGCCCGGATCGGCCACCACGATACCCGGCAGGCGCAGCGTGACAGCGCCGTAGGCATCGATGTCGTAGGTGCTGTAGCGACCGCCAAGGTCGAACGACAGGGTATCGGTCAGATCATAGGAAATCTGCGCGAAGATGCCTGTGGTGATCTTGCGGTTCTCGATATCGATATCGACCGGGAAACCGTTGGGGTTGTTGGTAATATCCACCAGGATTTCATTCTGCTGGAAATATCCACCAACGATCCAGCGCAGGCGCTGGCTGTCATCGGAAATGATGTTCAGTTCGCCGGTATAGACTTCCTCGCGGACGAACTGACTCTGCTCGTTCGTCGCCAGCGACGTTGCATCGCTGTCATAGAAGTTGTTGATCTGCTTATCCTGATAACCGCCGATCAGACGAATGGTGGTGCCGCCGTCGGTGTAGTATTCGAAATGGGCGGTTACCTGTTCGTTTGTTTCGTCGTTCTGGGTCTGGGTGTTGTAATCCAGCAGGCGAATGTCCGAAGTCCGACCGTCCTCGAACGCGGTGCCGACGATGGGGCGGTAGGCATAGCCGCCGGTTTCCTTGTCTGCGAACTCGGCGCGGATTAACGCGTTGAAGTTGTCAGACGGTTCCCAGTACAGTCCTACGCGTGCACCATATTCGCGCAGCGAGCCGGGCTCGGCGCCGTTGGTAGTGGTGTAGTAGCTGTCGCGATCGCGGTAGATGCCGGCCGCGCGCAGCGCCAGGGTGTTGCCGACAGGCAGGTTGATAGCACCCTCCAGGCCGCCGCGATCATAATTGCCGAATTCGGCCTGGATATAACCATTGAAGTCGCCCAGTTCGGGTGCGCGCGAATTGATGAAGATTGCACCGCCCGTGGAGTTTGAACCCACGAACGTTCCCTGCGGACCACGCAGCACTTCGACCGAGCCGATGTCATAGAAGCTGTTGGTGGAAACGATCGGCGGCTGGAAAACGCCGTCGATGTATGTGGCAACGCCATTTGCGGCATTCGGGCTGCCGCTGGCAAGGCCCACGCCGCGAATGTTGACCGACTGGGTCAGGCCGGAATCGGTAACCGAGAGGCTGGGGACGACGGTCTGCAGATCGTCAAAACGCTCCACGCCGAGATCGGTCAGGCTATCGCCGCCAATCACGGTGGCCGCGACATTCACGTCCTGCAGGTCTTCGTCACGCTTCAGGCCGGTGACGACGATCACGTTCCCGTTACTGGCGGCATCCTGCGCCGAGGTTTCTGTCTCCTGCGCAAAGGCAGGATTGCCGATGCTGATTGCAGCAAGCGAAACGCCAGCCGCGAATACGATCTTCTTCATGGTGTACTCCTCCCGTCCAAGGCTATTTTGTTGTTTTGCGATTTTGGAATTGGCCGGCATGGTTCACATCCACTCCGGCTCTCGATGGCTTGCCTGTGCGCTCAGGCGAATTGCGGCGTTGGCAGCGCCGTATGCATCGTAGTCGCGGCGCTGAACGACTTCGAAGAACACCCGCTTGGCAACCGCGCGGCTGTAGAACTGGAAATATTCGCCTTGCTCGTCGCGGTCGTAGAGAATGTTGAGCTCGCGCATGCGGGCCAGCGTCTCCGGATCGAGCCCGAAGCGAGCGGCGATGTCGGCGTAGTAGTTCGGTCCGATCTCGAGCAGTGGCAGGCCCGCCGCCGCTGCCTTTTCGGCCGCGGCAAAGACATCGTCGGTGGCAAAGGCGATGTGCTGCACGCCTGAACCGAAGTAATTGCGCACGAAGCGTGACGATAGGGCCTGGTGCGCAAGCGACCCGTTAAGCGTCAGCCGCACGCTGCGATCGGCGTTCTGGATCGCCTGGCTGTAGACCAGTCCCATCGGGTCCGCGATTTCAAGCTGGCTCGTCTTTTCCATCGCGAAGAGCGAAGTGTAGAACAGCTGCCAGCTTAGAAACTCGGTATATTGCATGGTCTGCGCTAGGTGATCGACGCGATCGAGCACGGGTTGGGTCGGCGCACTTTCCATGCCATGCGGGAACTCGTCGGACCACATGCTGGCCTTGTTCTCGGCGTTGACGAGGTAAAGTAGGCTGCCGCCAAGTCCTTTCAAGCTGGGGATTTCCCACTCGTCGAGCGCGACTGCCTGCTCGAACCGGTCCACACCAAGCGCGGCCGCACGGTCGAGAGCGGCCTGCTGGTCCTCTACTGAGAGACCGATCGCGCAGACCGAGCCGCCGTGCACCACGTCGTAACTGTGCGCGTGCCCATCAGGCTCGCAATTCAGGACCAAGTTGATCCCGCCTTGTTTCCAGCGCGTCACGTCCTTGCTGCGATGGCGGGCCACCGGTGTGAATCCAAGTGCACGGAACAACGTGGCGAACTCGTCCGCCTCCTGATGGCTGGCCGCGAATTCGATGAATTCCACGCCGTTGACTTCGGCAGGCGGCGGCAACGTGGCGGTCTTCCCCCGCAGCCTCGCGCTGGCGTCTTCCAGCACTTTCAACGATCGCAGGCCGTCGCGGGCGATCTGCGAAGCGGCCCCGGCGCGGAACTGGTCATTGAATATTTCGAGGCTGAAATAGCCGTCGTAACCGGTGCGCTGAATGGCCGCGACGTATTCGGCCACGGGCCATTCGCCCTGACCGGGCATTGCGCGATAATGGCGGCTCCAGCTGAGCGGGTCCATTTCCAGCTGCGGCGCATCGGCCATTTGCACGATGAACAATTTGTCGGCGCGGATGTCGCCAATGCTGGAAATGGGCACATCGCGGGCCAGCGAATGGAAGGTGTCCAGTACCATTCCGATGGCGGGATGATCGACATCGCGCACCAGCGCCCACGCATCGCGGTGGTCGTAGATGTGACGGCCCCACGCCAGCGCTTCATAACCAATACGTTTTCCGCGCGTGACGGCCAGTTCGCCCAGTTCCGCCAGGTCGTCGATCATGCGGGCGCGATCGGGCAGGGCATGTGGGGAACAGTTGGAACACAACAACACCAGATCGGTGCCCAATTCGTCCATCGTATCGAACTTGCGCTGCATCCGGTCAAAAGCCGCCTGGCGCTGCGGCTGCGGGAGCCCCTCGAAATCGCGGAAGGGCTGGAACATGGTGCAGGCGAGGCCCAGGTCGCGGACGATCCGGCCGACCTCCCCTGCGTTCTGCATCGCGCCGAGCAAGTCGTTCTCGAAGATCTCCACACCGTCGAACCCGGCGCGGGCGGCAGCTTCCAGCTTGTCGACGAGCGGTCCGCTGAGCGAGACGGTGGCGATCGATGTTTTCATGCGGCCCCACCTGCCCGCCGGGGCACGGCAATGTCGTTGGCGGTGAATGTAGCCAGCATCCGATCACGGTCAGGCGCTGCGTCGGTGAAAAGGCGGAATGCTTCAGCCGCCTGGCCAATCACCATGGCTGCCCCGTTGGCACAGGCGAGACCCTTGGCGCGTGCGGCGTGCAGCAGCTGAGTCTCACGCGGGAAGTAGATAATTTCCGCCAACCACTGACCGGGTTCCAGCAGTTCCGGGGCGAACGGCACTCCTGGATGATCGGCCATGCCCACAGGGGTGGACTGCACTATGCCATCAACGCCCTCGATGGCGGTTTGCGCGGTAGAGCATGCGATCAGCTCGGCATGTGGATATTGGCTGGCAAGGCGCTCGATCAATGCTCCGATCCGAGCGGCCGAAACGTCTTGGATGCGCAGTTCGCTGACGCCCAGTGCCAGCAAGGCAAAGGCCGTCGCGGAGCCTGCTCCACCGGCGCCGATCTGCGCAACGCGGTCCAATGCAGCGTTAGGCAGCTCGCTCTGCATCATGAAGCTGAAGCCGATCCAGTCGCTATTGCTCCCGATAGCGCGACCGTTCTCGAACTTCACACAGTTGACCGCGCCCAGCGCTTTTGCGGTAAGGTCAATTTCGTCCAGAGATGCAATCACCTCCTGCTTGAACGGATGGGTGATGTTGACGCCGGCAAAGCCGCGCTCGGCCAGCGATTGCAGCAAATCCGGCAACTTGCTGTCAGGCAGCATCAATCGATCAAAATCGAACAGCTCGTAGGCTAGGTCGAAACCTTGTGCGGCCGCTTCACGCTTGTGTATTGCAGGGGAGGACGACGCCTGGATGCCGCGGCCCACCAGTCCGGCCATGATTTTTCCACTCGCGCCCATCATGCATCTTTCGCGGGTAGTTTGACGGCAAGTACCAGCAGCCCGGCCAGCGTTGCCGGGACAGCATAAATGGCAAAGATGAGGCCGATCGAAAGGTTGGCGGCCACCAGGTAGCCACCGACAAGTGGGCCAAGCACGGCGCCGATCCGCCCAACGCCCAGCGCCCAACCGATCCCCGTGCTCCGGATGTCCGTCGGGTAAAGACTTGCGGCAAGCGCCCAGAAGCCATTGAAGCCGCCCTGGACAAAGATTCCCACAGACATCGCCGAAAGCAGCGTCAGCGCCAGTGGCATCGACACGTTGCCGAAGACCAGCAGTGCGGCGGCCGAGGCGAATAGAAAGGTCGAGATAACGCGGGGCAGCGCAAGGCGCACGGCCAGCCAGCCCATGGCGCTGGTGCCAAGGAAAGCACCCAGATTGTAGGTGGCGCCGGCGTAGATTGCCTGGTCTAGCGGCAGTCCGGCACGCGTGGTCAACTCGGGGATCCAGCTGATAACGAAGTACAGGACGAAATAGCCCAACGCCACTGCAAGCCAGAGCAATACTCCCGAGCTTTTGAGCTCGCCTTCGAACAGTCGCAGTAGGCTTATCCGGTCAGCCTTGGGCGGGACGGGCGGCAGGGCAGCCATGGGTTCGCGGCCGAGGCGCCGATAGAGGCGATTGGCCTTTTCAAGCGCACTAGCAGGCTGCTTGCGAAGCAGGAAATCAACGGATTCCGGCATTACGAGCAGCATCACGAACAGAAGGACAAGGCTGAGCACGCCAATCGATAGCAGCACTGTTCGCCAGCCGAATTCGGGCAATAGCGCCACGGTGAGAAAGGCGGTGATGATCGAGCCGAGCGGCCAGCCTGCCTGCACGAAGCCGACCGCGAAATTCTGATAGCGCGGCGGAGCGAACTCTGCCGCCATCGCTGTCATGGTGACGCCGATTGTGCCGACGCCCAAGCCGACGAGAAAGCGCAGCAGCACCAGCGCTTCTACCGAGTGCACCCTCGAGGAGGCGATCATCGACACCGCGACAAGCGCGAGCGCGGAAACAATCAGCGGACGCCGCCCGAACCGGTCCGCCAGCGGCGCAAGCACGAGGCAGCCGCCTGCCATGCCCGCCAGGCTGGCGCTGAAGATGATGCCGAGGCTTTCGGGCGCGATACCCCATTCGTCGGACAGGACCGGGGCGACAAAGGACATAACCAGCAAGTCAGCCCCGTCGAGCATGTTAAGCAGGAAGCACAGCGCGACCGTGAGTGCCTGCAACGGCATCCACGTCGATTCGCTGACAGCTTTCGCCGCAGTCATATGCGCTTGCCCAGCAGTATACTGCGATTTTCGACGGTCATGCTTCCGGCCTTCCTCACTCATTGCGCGCCTTCTTCGGAGCGTCGCAGCCAAACTTTTATACGGACCAGTTGGTATGGTCAATAACAAACATACTGGTTGGAATGTAATTGCGCTCCTGACCATTTTGAGGCAAAGGCTGTGAAGAGGGAGTTGGAATGACAGGGACAGAGACAGCGACCGGCCGGCGCGCCACTCGAAAGCCGCGAAAGCGTGATGCCGAGGCATCACGCGCTGCAATTCTAGAAGCAGCAACTGAGGAATTTGCCGAAAAGGGTCTCGCCGGTGCGCGCGTGGAGGAGATCGCCGCACGCACATCCACCAGCAAGCACATGATCTACTACCATTTCGGCAGCAAGGACGGGCTTTACCAAGCCGTTCTGGAACGCGCTTACCAAGAGTTCCGCGTGGCCGAGGGTGCCGTGGACTATGATGCCCTTGAGCCTCTGGAAGCCCTGAAGCAGCTGGTCGGTGCAACCTTCGATGTACACGCCCAACAACCACAGATCGTGCGGATCATCATGGGTGAGAACCTCAATCGGGGCGAACACATCGCAAGGATCGACAGCTTCGACCAGCGCGAGCTTGCGCTGAGCACGATGCAACGCATCCTGGAACGCGGTGCCGCAGAGGGTTCCTTGTCGAGCGGGCTCGACCCCCTACAAATCCACCTGTCCGTCAGCGCCCTTTGCTTTCACTTTATCGCAAACGAACATACCTTTGGGCACGTTTTCCAATTCGCGGCGCACAATGCCCGGGAAATGGCAAAACGACGAACCGAGATCATCGAGACGATAGTCAGGCGTTGTATTGCCGATTGACCGCGTGTCGGCCCTAGTCATTTTCGGAACTGTGGGGAATGTCCGCCTAGTGCGTCAGCCAATCAGGAGCGGAATGTCGTTCTTGGGTCGGAACCAGAACGGCAGCTTTCTACGCCCCGATTTCCGAAACCGGACAGGCTGTAATCGGCCCAAGACACGACGCTCATTGACTCATGGCGTGATCGCAAAAGCCGTTGACCGAATTGCTGGAACGCTTCAGAGAGCGTCGCCAAGCGCTTTGCTGTAAAACGCACTGTAAAAAATGCCTTTCTGGCAGACCTAAGTGCTTGAAATGCGGGTGTAGCTCAATGGTAGAGCAGCAGCTTCCCAAGCTGACGACGAGGGTTCGATTCCCTTCACCCGCTCCAATCCTATCCTATCAGACAGTTGTGTTCAGCGATGCAAGGCGCGGCCCGACTTCGGGGGCGTTCAGCAGTTCGTCCAGGCTGGCATCCAGCCGTCTGCGCCAGTTCGGGTGCTCGGTTATCGTGCCCGGAATGTTGGGCTGCTCGACCAGTCCAAGAAGGTCCTCAACGGGCACGATGGCGAGCGCACTGGGGGTTCGGGCGATGTGCGCGATCGCAGCGTCTACCGCGACCTGCGGTTCCTGTGGAGAGGGGCGCGGCGCGTGACCCGCTATGGTGGACCAGAGCAAGCCCCTGTCCCAGTCACGGATTTCTTCCGCCTTCGCGCGGTCGACCCCTTCAGGCAGGCGGCCCAGTTTGTCTGCCCAGTCGAGATCGGTGCCGCTCCACCAGCCGGCCAGCGTCGGCGTGTCGTGGGTGCCGGTCATGGCAACGGCGAGCGCGTCGTAATCCTGCGCGCCGATGAAGCCATGGTCCTCTGCCCGCTCGAACCACAGCACGCGCATGCCGAGCATGTGATGGCGGGCGATGGCTTCTGAAAATCCGTGCGGGGCGGTGCCGAGGTCTTCAGCAATGATGAAGGCGCCGGCCAGATGTGCTTCCAGCGTCAGCAGGCGGATGAGATCGGCGAAGGGGTAGGTGAGGTAGGCGCCGTCACCCGGACCGCCTCCCTCGGGGATTACCCACAGACGCGCGAGACCGAAGGCATGATCGATGCGCAGGCCGCCGCTGTTTTCCAGCGCGGCACGGATCATGGCGATCCACGGGGCATATCCGGTGTGGAGAAGCCCCTCTGGCGAGAACCCGGTTATGTTCCAGTTCTGCCCATGCGGCCCCAGCGGATCGGGCGGGGCTCCGATTGTCAGCCCGCGCAGCATGACATCGCCAAGCGCCCAGCAATCGCTTCCGCCTGGATCGACGCCCACTGCAAGGTCTGCGACGAGGCCGATGGACATTCCCGCCGCTTTTGCGCGCGTTTGGACTTCCGCCAGCCCAGCGCGGGTGATTACCTGCACGAACAGATGGAATTCCACCTCGTTCGCGTGCTTCGCTGCGAAATTAGCGACCGCCTTGTTGTCCGGCTTGCGATACTGCGAGGGCCAGTCGCGCCAGCCTTTCGCACCTTGGGGGCGGAAATGGCTGTCCAGCGCATCGAACACGGCGTGCAGCACCAGTTCCTTGCCGGGCTCGCCAATGATTGCCGCGCGCTCTTCGGCAGGCAGGCTGTCGAACAGCATGCGCATTTGCTGTTGCCGGGCGGGCAGGGCGCTCGGCCAGTCGATCAGCGAATTGCCGTCCGTTTCGGGCAAGGCTGGCAGGCCGAGCAAGACGGGGTCGGCCATGGCGCCGTTCAGGAAGCGGCGGCTGGACGGGGAATAGGGACTGAAGCCCTCGCCATTGCCGGGAAACAGCGCATGTACGGGATTGATGGCGGCGGCATCCGCTCCTGCCTTCGCCAGCGCTTCCACCGCCTCGGCCAGTTCGCCGAAACCGCCGAATGCGCTGGGCTTGTCTGTTCGCAGCGACGGGATCTGCAGCGAAGCACCCCAAGACCTGTGCTCGCCTTGGGGCGGGAGCGGGCAATGAAGCGGCGCGACCGCCAATCGCGTTGCTTCTCCATCGAACGTGCAGTCGTAATAGCCAGCTTCCGTCGGTGCTAGCGGCGCTCCTCCGTTGAAGGCGAGCGCGCGTAAGCCGCCGTCGGTCTGAGTGATCTCGGCGTGCTGGCAATCGAACGGCAGCGGGATAGGCTTTCCGGCATCCGCGATGACGAGAGCAGGAAGGCTCGCCTGTTCCGCCTGCAAAACCTTCAGGGAGCTTGAAATTTGCCGCTTCGTTCCGGCCTTGTGACCAAGCGCTTCGAGGATACGCACAAGCACTTCGTCGGAAACCACGTGGTCACGGCCGTCCACGTCGCGCCATTCGCGTTGCAGGCCAGCGGCGGCGGCCAGCGCGTGCAGCGGTTCGATGCCTTCGTCCATTGCCGTTCCTTCGCGCCAGATGCGCGTCGATCATCGGCGCGCAGGGTGCGATTTGCAAGCGGATTGCTGCACTGCACCAACGACTTTCAAAGGCATGCGGTTTGTCGATTGCGCAGTGCAACAAAACCTGTCTAATAGCGTTCGGGAGAGGCGTGTTTGAGGCCGCGACAGGACTGCGCCGGAATCAGCCGGATCATCGCCCTGCCGCTCGTCGCAACTGGAGCTTTCGATCCGTGAATACCAGCCCTCCTGCCGGCCCAAAGCCAAGCAATGCCGAAATCGATGCGCTGATCGTCGATGCCCTCAACCACCGCGTGGGCAAGGACGAGCGCGCCGCAAAACCGCACGACTGGTACACCGCCACGGTCTATGCCCTGCGCGACAAGGTGATCGACCGCTGGATGGAGAGCACGCGCCGCACCTATGCCGAAGGCGGCAAGCGGGTCTATTATCTCAGCCTCGAGTTCCTGATCGGGCGGCTGCTGCGCGATGCGCTGAACAATCTCGATCTCACCGGCGCGCTGGAACGGGCGCTCCGCTCGCACGGGTTTGAACTGTCCGCACTGGAAGACCTCGAGCCCGATGCCGCGCTTGGCAACGGCGGTCTTGGCCGTCTGGCCGCATGCTTCATGGAAAGCCTCGCCAGCCTCGACATCCCGGCATACGGATACGGCATCCGCTACGTGAACGGCATGTTCCGCCAGCGCATCGACGATGGCTGGCAGGTGGAACTGCCCGAGACGTGGCTTTCACACGGCAACCCCTGGGAATTCGACCGGCGCGAGAGTGCTTACCGCATCGGCTTCGGCGGCGAAGTCGTCAGCGAAGGTGACGGTGTGGCGTGGGAACCTGCCGAGATGGTGGAAGCCTCTGCCGTCGATACGCCGGTGGTCGGCTGGCGCGGCAAGCGGGTTAATACGCTGCGACTGTGGACGGCCCATGCACTCGATCCGATCAAGCTCGATGCCTTCAACGCCGGCGACCACGTTGGCGCACTGGAAGGGGAGGCGCGCGCCGCCAGCCTCGTGCGCGTGCTCTATCCGGCGGACTCGCATCAAGCGGGGCAGGAACTGCGGCTGCGGCAGGAGTACTTCTTCTCCGCCGCCAGCATTCAGGACATCCTGCGCCGTCACATGCAGTATCACGGCGATGTTCGCACCTTGCCGGACAAGGCCGCGATCCAGCTGAACGATACTCACCCCGCTGTGGCCGTCGCCGAACTCGTGCGCCTGCTGGTGGACGAACACGGTCTGGAATTTGACGAAGCTCTGACGATCACGCGCAAGACGATTGCCTACACCAATCACACGCTGCTGCCCGAAGCGCTGGAAAGTTGGCCGCTGCCGCTGTTCGAGCGGCTGCTGCCGCGGCACATGCAGATCATCTACGCCATTAACAGCCGCGTGCTGCGTGAAGCGCGCAAGCAGGGCATGGACGATGCCGCCGTAGCCGCGATCAGCCTGATTGACGAGGGCGGGGATCGCCGCGTGCGCATGGCAAACCTTGCTTTCACCGGCGCGCACAGTGTGAACGGCGTGGCCGCGCTGCATACCGAACTGATGAAACAGACCGTGTTCCACGACCTGCACCAGCTTTACCCGAAGAAGATCAACAACAAGACCAACGGCGTGACCCCGCGCAGGTGGTTGATGCAGTGCAACCCCGGTCTAACCAGCGTGATCCGCGATGCGATTGGCGATGCCTTCCTTGACGATACCGAGGAACTCAGCGCTTTGAACGCGCTGGCGGGCGACGCCGAACTGGGTGAACGCATTGCCGAGGTGAAGCGCAGCAACAAGGTGGCGCTGGCAGGCCACATCAAGGAGCTGACCGGCATCCGCGTCAATCCCGATGCGCTGTTCGACGTGCAGATCAAGCGCATCCACGAATACAAGCGCCAGCTTCTCAATTTGATCGAGACCGTGGCCCTCTACGACCAGATCCGCAGCCATCCCGAACGCGACTGGGTGCCGCGTGTGAAGATCTTCGGCGGCAAGGCCGCGCCCAGCTATCACAACGCTAAACTCATCATCAAACTTGCGAATGACATCGCGCGAAGGGTGAATTCCGATCCGTCCGTAGCAGGGCTGCTCAAGGTGGTCTTCGTGCCGAACTACAACGTCACGCTGGCTGAGCGGATCATTCCGGCCGCCGACCTGTCGGAGCAGATCAGCACGGCTGGCATGGAGGCATCGGGCACCGGCAACATGAAGTTTGCCCTCAACGGCGCGCTCACCATCGGTACGCTCGATGGCGCGAATATCGAGATCAAGGACCGCGTGGGCGACGAGAACATCGTGATATTCGGCCTCACCGCCAATGAAGTCGCGGCCTTGCGCGCCGATGGCTACAAGCCGCGCGAAGTGATCGAGGGATCGCCCGAACTGCACCAGGCGGTGGAAGCGATTGCCAGCGGCGTGTTCTCGCCCGATGACAAGGATCGCTACAAGGACCTGATGGCTGGCCTGTATGACAGCGACTGGTTCATGGTTGCCGCCGATTTCGATGGTTATGCTTCGGCCCAGCGCGAGGTGGACGATCGCTGGCGTGATCAGGCAGGCTGGCGCAAGTCCGCGATCCACAACATTGCCAATGTCGGGTGGTTTTCTTCGGACAGGACCATCTCCGAATATGCGCGCGATATCTGGGGCGTGATGTAGGAACAGGCCATCGGCGCATACGTTTTCCTGTTTCGCTATGGCGTCTTGTCGGGCACAACCGTTTCCGCAAGGCCTGAAGGGCCATGGCTGAGGGGGAACGGGTGAAACCACCGGCAGAAGCCATCGACGCACTGTTCGCGGCTCGCCACGCCGATCCCTTCTCGCTGCTCGGCCCGCATGAGGGACCGGAAGACACCTACACGCGGGCGATGATCCCCGGTGCCGAAACTGTCGAGGCTTTCTCGCTGAAGGACGCCAAGCTGGGAAAGTTGAAGCGCGTCGATGATCGAGGGCTGTTCGAAGGCAAGCTGCGCGGCAAGCCGAAGCCGGTCAAATACCGCTGCACCGCTGGCGAGCACGAATGGTGGGTGACAGACCCCTACAGCTTCGGCCCGGTGCTGGGGCCGGTTGATGACCTGCTGATTGCGCAAGGCACGCATTTCCGCCTGTTCGACAAGATGGGCGCGCACCTTATCGAGCACGAGGGATGCCATGGCGTGCACTTCGCCGTCTGGGCACCCAATGCGCAAAGCGTCAGCGTGGTTGGCGATTTCAACGATTGGAACCCGGCCCGCCACCCGATGCGAAACCGCGTCGACATCGGCGTGTGGGAGATCTTCATTCCCGACATCGGCGAATGGCGCGCTTACAAGTACCGCATCATCGGTCCGGACGGCACCGAGCAGCCGCTTAAGGCCGACCCCTTCGCTTTTGCCAGCGAACTACGTCCCAAGACCGCATCGCTAACCGCCCGCCCGGCGAAGCCCGACTGGGGCGACGAGGCGCATCGCCAGCACTGGCGCAATGTCGATCCGCGGCGCGAGGCGATCTCGATCTACGAAGTGCACCCCGGTTCATGGCAAAGGAACGAGCACGACTGGTTCCTCAATTGGGACGAGATGGCCGAGCGGCTAATCCCCTACGTCGCCGACATGGGCTTCACCCATATCGAGTTCCTGCCGGTGTCGGAGCATCCCTACGATCCCAGTTGGGGCTACCAGACCACCGGCCTCTACGCCCCCAGCAGCCGTTTCGGAGCGCCCGACGGATTCGCCCGCTTTGTCGACGGCGCGCATCAGGCAGGCATTTCCGTGCTGCTGGACTGGGTGCCCGCACACTTCCCGACGGACGAGCATGGTCTGGCGAAGTTCGACGGCACGGCGCTGTATGAGCACGCCGACCCCAAGATGGGCTTCCACCCTGACTGGAACACTGCGATCTACAATTTCGGGCGGCGCGAGGTGCAGAGTTTCCTCGTCAACAACGCGCTGTTCTGGGCAGAGCGTTACCATGTCGACGGGCTGCGCGTGGATGCCGTCGCCTCCATGCTCTACCGCGACTATAGCCGCGAGGAAGGAGAGTGGATTCCCAACGAGTACGGCGGGAACGAGAACTGGGAAGCGGTCGATTTCCTTCGCTCCATGAACCGCGCCGTGCACCGCGAACATCCCGGCATCCTGACGATCGCCGAGGAATCGACCAGCTGGCCAGGCGTCTCCCGGCCCGCGTTCGACGAAGGCCCGCGCGAGAACCTCGGCTTCGGGTTCAAATGGAACATGGGCTTCATGCACGATACGCTGAAGTACATGGCGCGCGATCCGGTGCACCGGAAGCATCACCACGACGAGATTACCTTCGGCCTCGTCTATGCCTTTAGCGAGAACTTCGTCCTGCCGCTCAGCCATGACGAGGTGGTGCACGGCAAAGGTAGCTTGCTAAACAAGATGAGCGGCGACGACTGGCAGCAGTTCGCGAACCTGCGCGCCTATTATGGCCTGATGTGGGGATACCCCGGCAAGAAGCTGCTGTTCATGGGCCAGGAATTCGCCCAGCGCCGCGAATGGAGCGAGGAGCGTAGCCTCGACTGGCACCTGCTCGACGCACCTGCTCACGAGGGTATCCGCAAGCTCGTTCGCGACCTAAACCATCTCTACAAGGCAAAGCCCGCGCTGCATGCCCGCGATTGCGAGGGCGAGGGGTTCGAATGGCTGATTGCCGACGATGCTGACGCCAGCGTCTTTGCGTGGTTGCGCAAGTGCCCCGGCCAGCCGCCCGTCGCAGTATTCTGCAACATGACGCCGATGACGCACGGTTGCTACGGCCTGCACCTGCCGCATGACGGGACTTGGTCCGAGGTCTTCAACAGCGATGCCGCCGAATACGGCGGTAGCGGTCAGGGCAATTTGGGCAGCATCAATGTCGAGAACGGGTGGGGCTGCGTAACATTGCCGCCACTCAGCACGATCATGCTGGAATACAAGGGATGAGAGAAGCGGAAAGGACTGCTCGATGAAGGAACGATACACGCAGCCACTGGCACGCGACGCGATGGCCTATGTCCTTGCCGGTGGACGCGGCAGCCGTCTGCTGGAACTGACCGACAGGCGCGCAAAGCCGGCAGTTTACTTCGGCGGCGTGTCGCGCATAATCGACTTTGCCCTTTCGAACGCGATCAATTCCGGCATCCGCCGCATCGGCGTTGCCACCCAGTACAAGGCGCACAGCCTGATCCGCCACATGCAGCGCGCGTGGAACTTCATGAGGCCTGAGCGTAACGAGAGCTTCGACATCCTGCCAGCCAGCCAGCGCGTGTCCGAAAGCCAGTGGTACGAAGGCACGGCGGACGCGGTGTTCCAGAACATCGACATCATCCAGGCGCATGCGCCCAAGTACATGATCATCCTTGCGGGCGATCACGTGTACAAGATGGATTACGAGCTGATGCTGCGCCAGCACGTGGACAGCGGCGCTGACGTGACCGTGGGCTGCCTTGTCGTGCCGCGCATGGAAGCGACGGGTTTTGGCGTCATGCACGTCGACAAGTCGGACCGCATCACCGACTTCGTTGAAAAGCCCGCCGACCCGCCCGGTATTCCGGGGCAGGAGGACATGGCTCTCGCAAGCATGGGCATCTATGTGTTCGAGACGGAATTTCTGTTCGACCAGCTACGCCGCGATGCGGAAGACCCGGACAGCAAGCGTGATTTCGGCGGCGACATCATTCCGTGGATCGTGAAGAACGGAAAGGCACAGGCTCACCGCTTCACGGACAGCTGCATCCGCGCGGCTGACGAGATCGAGGAATACTGGCGCGACGTGGGCACTGTGGACGCCTATTTCGAAGCCAACCTCGACCTCACCGACACGGTGCCGAAGCTGAATCTCTATGACCGTGACTGGCCGATCTGGACGGACCAGATCGTGGCCGCCCCCGCCAAGTTCGTCCACGACGAGGACGGGCGGCGCGGCATGGCGATTTCTTCGCTCATCAGTCAGGATTGCATCGTCTCCGGCGCGCTTGCGAGGAAGAGCCTGCTGTTTACCGGCGTGAAAATGGGCAGCTTCTCCAGCGTCGAGCGGGGCGTCATCCTGCCCTATTGCAACATCGGTCGCGGGGCGCGGCTGAAGAACGTCATTCTCGACAGCGGCGTGCGTATCCCAGAGGGGCTGGTGGTCGGCGAAGACCCCGAACTCGACGCAAAGCGTTTCCGCCGCAGCGAAAAGGGCGTGTGCCTCATCACCAAGCCGATGATCGAGAAGCTCGACCTGTAATGCCGCTATCCGTCCTATCCGTGGCGTCGGAGGCCGTGCCGCTGGTGAAGACCGGCGGGCTGGCTGACGTTGCAGGCGCGCTGCCCGCAGCCGTCGCTGCGCATGGGGTAGAGATGACGACGCTGCTGCCCGGCTATCCCGTCGTGGTGAAAGCAATGGGTCGCAAGCGCACGGTTCACGAATGGGATTCGCTGCTGGGCGAGCCTGCACGCCTTCTCTCTGGCAAGATCGGCGATCACAAGCTGCTGGTGCTCGATTGCCCGGCCTTTTTCGCTCGCGAGGGCGGCCCTTATGTCAATGCGAGCGGGCAGGACTGGGCCGACAACTGGCGCCGCTTCGCCGCTTTCGGACGCGCTGCCGCCGACATCGCCACGGGCAAGGGGAAGGGACGCAAGTTCGACCTGCTGCACGCCCACGACTGGCAATCGGCCATGGCGCTCGCCTACCTGCGCTTTGCCAGCGACAGGCCGGACCTTCCGGCGGTTATGACGATCCATAACATGGCCTTTCAGGGCTATTACGACGCCGGCATCTTCCCGCGCCTCGGACTGCCCGACGGTGCATGGTCGGTGGACGGAGTGGAGAGCTACGGCGGGGTCGGCTTCCTCAAGGCCGGGATGCAGATGGCGGACGTGATCACCACGGTCAGCCCGAGCTACGCCGCCGAGATACACCAGCCCGAGTTCGGCATGGGCCTGGAAGGTCTGGTCGCCCTGCGCGGAGACCGTGTGAGGGGCATCCTCAACGGCATCGATACGCAGGTCTGGAATCCCGCGACCGACGAGGTAATAGCGCAGACATATACCGCGAAGACGCTGGCCAAACGCACCGCGAACAAGCGCGCTGTCGAGAAGACCTTCGAACTCGAAGAGGGCGATGGACCGCTGTTCACGGTGGTCAGCCGACTTACATGGCAAAAGGGCATGGACGTGCTGGTGGAGGTGCTCGATCACCTTGCCGGTATCGGTGGCAGGCTGGCGCTGCTCGGCTCTGGCGATGGCGCCATCGAGAGACACTTGCACGAAGCCGCTGCCCGCCATCCGGGCCGCATCGCGATCCGCATCGGCTATGACGAAGCGCTATCGCATCAGTTGCAGGCCGGCGCTGACGCGATCCTCGTGCCCAGCCGGTTCGAGCCTTGCGGCCTCACTCAGCTTTACGGGCTCGCCTATGGCTGCGTGCCCGTGGTCGCCCGCACCGGCGGGCTGGCCGACACGGTGATCGATGCCAATCCGGCAGCGCTGGCGCAAGGCGTTGCCACAGGCGTGCAGTTCGACGGCGTGCACTATTACGCCCTTCGTGCTGCGATAGACCGCGCCGTTGCGCTCTATCGCCAACCGAAACAGTGGCGCAAATTGCAGCAGAACGGGATGAAGGCCGACTTCTCCTGGGACGCGAGCGGGCGCGCCTATGCCGACCTTTATCGAGAACTGACGGGAAAAGCCGCATGATCCGAACCCATGAAACCACGCCCTTCGACGGCCAGAAGCCCGGCACCTCGGGCCTGCGCAAGAAGGTGCGGGTGTTTCAGCAGCCCAATTACGCCGAGAATTTCATCCAGTCTGTTTTCGACGTGGCCGAGCGCCCGGATGGCAGCACGCTGGTAATCGGCGGCGATGGGCGGTTCCACAACCGCACTGTCATCCAGCAGGCTATCCGCATGGCGGCGGCCAACGGCTATGGGCGCGTGCTGGTGGGGCAGGGCGGCATCCTTTCCACCCCGGCGGCCAGCCATGTGATCCGCAAGTATGGCGCAAGCGGCGGCTTGATCCTGTCGGCCAGCCACAATCCCGGCGGGCCGGACGAGGATTTCGGCATCAAGTACAACATCGCCAACGGCGGTCCCGCGCCCGAGAGCGTTACCGGCGCCATCCATGCGCGCACGCAGGAGATCGACCGCTGGCTGGATGTCGATGCTCCCGACGTCGACCTAGACACGCTCGGTGTCACCCATGTTGGCGAAATGGCCGTGCAGGTGATCGACCCGGTGGCCGACTACGCCGCGCTGATGGAGGAGCTGTTCGCCTTCGACGCCATCCGCGCCGCCGTGAAAGACGGGCTGGGCATGGCCTTCGACGCGATGCACGCTGTCACCGGGCCATACGCGCACGAAATCCTCGAAAACCGGCTCGGCTTCCCGTCAGGCACGGTGCACAACGGCACGCCGCTGGAGGATTTCGGCGGGCATCATCCCGATCCCAATCTCGTCCATGCAAAGGTGCTGTACGACCTGATGATGTCGCCCGACGCGCCTGCGTTCGGCGCAGCGTCCGACGGCGACGGGGATCGCAATCTCATTGTCGGCAAGGGCCGCTTCATCACGCCTTCGGATTCGCTGGCGATGCTGGCGGCGAACGCGCACCTCGCGCCCGGCTATGCGGGCAGCCTGAAGGGCATCGCCCGCTCCATGCCCACCAGCGCGGCGGCGGACCGGGTGGCGGAGGCGCTGGGCATCCCCGCTTTCGAGACCCCGACCGGCTGGAAGTTCTTCGGCAACCTGCTCGATGCCGGGAAGGCGACGATCTGCGGCGAGGAAAGCGCGGGCACCGGCAGCGACCACGTGCGCGAGAAGGACGGGCTGTGGGCCGTGCTCTTGTGGCTCAATATCCTCGCGGTGACGGGCAAGAGCGTGGACCAGATCGCCCGCGAACACTGGGCGCGCTTCGGACGCAACTACTACGCCCGCCACGATTACGAAGGTGTCGAGAGCGACAAGGCCGACGCCCTGATGGCAGAGCTGTCGGGCAGCCTTGCGGGCTTGTCCGGCAAGAGCTTCGGCCCGCTGACCGTCACCGAGGCGGACAGCTTTTCCTACGCCGACCCGGTCGACGGCTCCGTGAGCGAAAATCAGGGCATCAGGGTGCTGTTCGAAGGCGGCAGCCGCGTGGTGTTCCGTCTCTCGGGCACGGGCACGCAAGGGGCGACGATCCGTGTTTACCTCGAGAAATACGAACCAGTCGGCGGCAATCTCGATGCCGAAACGCCTGACATGCTGGCAGACATCATCGCCGCCGCCGAAGAAATCGCCGGGATCGAACGCCACACCGGTCGCACCGCGCCAGACGTGGTGACGTGACGACCTACGGTGCGCAGGCCAGGGGAGGTCGCACGACATTTCGCGTCCGATCGCCGCTTGCCCGCGTGTTGCACCTATGCCTGTTCGATGGCACGCGCGAAGAACGCGTGGCCATGCAGCGCGACGGGGACGACTGGGTTGCCGAAGTATCGCGCGTTCTTTCCGGCACGCCCTATGGCTACCGGGCTGATGGCGAATTGGTGCCGGACGAGGGCAAATGGTTCGACCCCGCCAAGCTGCTTGTCGATCCCTATGCTCTCGAACTGGACAGGCGCTTCGTCCAGAAGCCAGAACTGGCGGTCTACGGTGTCGATACGGCTGACTTCGTCCCGCGCGCTTTGGTGCCGGACGACTTGCCGGATGTGCCGCCCGAACTACCGCACCTCACTCGTGGTGGTCTGGTCTACGAACTGAATGTCGCTGGCTTTACGGCCCTGCATCCTGATGTTCCGGCAAACCAGCGCGGCACCGTCGCGGCGCTGGCCCAACCCTCGATAATCGCTCACCTGAAGAAGCTGCATGTGAGCGCAGTCGAACTCATGCCGATTATCGCCTGGATCGACGAGCGACACCTCCCGCCGCTGGGCCTGGAAAATCACTGGGGCTACAATCCGGTCGCGCCAATGGCGCTCGATCCCGGCCTGTGCCCCGGAGGGGTGGCGGAACTGCGCGAAACCGTCGCGGCGCTCCATGCAGAAGGCATCGGCGTAATTCTCGACCTCGTGCTCAATCACACGGGCGAGAGCGATATTTTCGGCGGCGTGCTGAGCCTTCGCGGGCTGGACGATGCCGCCTATGCGCATGCGCCGGACGGCTCGCTAATCAACGATACCGGCTGCGGAAACACACTGGATTTCGCAAATCCCCATGTTCGCGCTCTGGCGCTCGAAACCCTGAGCCACTTTGCGCGCCATTGCGGCATAGACGGGTTCCGCTTCGACCTTGCGCCGATCCTCGCGCGCGGTCCGGGTTTCGATCCTGCCGCACCGATTTTCGCCGAAATCGCCGCCGATCCCCTGCTGGCTAACCGCATCATGATTGCCGAGCCTTGGGACATCGGCCCCGGCGGCTATCAGCTTGGGAACTTCCCGGCGAACTGGCTCGAATGGAACGACCGCTACCGCGACGACGTGCGCCGCTTCTGGCGTGGAGACGGGCCCGCAAACGTGCTGGCAACACGCATGGCCGGATCGTCGGATGTTTTCGGGACACGCTGCCGCAGCGTCAATTTCCTCGCCGCGCACGACGGGTTCACGCTGGCCGATACCGTGGCTTACGAACATCGCCACAATCACGCCAACGGCGAGGAAAACCGTGACGGGCATGCCGAGAATTTCAGTTGGAACAACGGCGCGGAAGGGCCGAGCGACGATCCGGTGATCATGGCACGTCGAGACACTGACCTTCGCGCCATGCTGGGGACTCTGTTCGCTTCCGCCGGGACGATCATGCTGACGGCGGGAGACGAGTTCGGTCGCAGCCAGCACGGCAACAACAATGCCTATTGCCAGTTCATGCCTGTTGACTGGGAGGCGCGGGACACGGGACTTGAAGACTACGTCGCAGACCTGTCCGCAACCCGCGCTCGGAACGCTGCAGCGATGGCCGTTTTTCCGCAGGATGGTGAATGGCAAGGCCTGTCGGGGCATCCCATGACACCCGGTGAGTGGGAAGACCCTTCGCTGGCCGGTTTCACATTCAATCCGCTGCCGAGCAGCAAATGGCCGCGCTTCACTGTTGACCGGATGGAGCGCAACGTTGTTCTGGACAAGGGGCCGATGAAAATGCGTCAGTCGATAAGGGAAGACAAGTAGCGCGCGCGCGCCGCGCTGTTATAGCGAGGGCGATGCCGGCCTTCTTCCTCACGTTCGTTGCCGTTGCCGCCGCCATGCTGGCGGGGCGCGATGCACACCGCGTGGCGCGCCTTCGTGTGACGCTGGGGTGGACGGGGCCGCTGCTCGTCACGGTGCTGCTGGCGGCGCTGGCAGGCGCCGGGCTGGCGGCCTGGATCGCGCGCGAGCTTGCGCCGCTGATCCCGCCATCGTTCAAGCCTTTCGTCGTTGCGGTGGCGCTGGGGCTGGCAGGCCTCGAAGTGCTGCTGCGCACACCGCCGGACAATCCGCGGGAGCCGACCCGCTCCATGGGCGCGATTACGCTCGTCCTGCTGCTGGGCATGGTCACCGACGCCAGCGGTTTTATCATTCTCTCCATGGCCATCGTAACCGGCGAACCCTTGCTGGCCGCAGCAGGCGGCGCGACCGGCGCTCTGGTGGTATTGAGCGGGGCGATCCTTGCCGCGGAAGACTGGCAGATGCTGCCGCTGAAAACCTTGCGCCGGATCGTCGGAACGGGGCTATTGTTCGCTGCAATTGTAATCGCTCTTTACGCTCAGTGACTTGCTGGTGATCGGCTGAGGCGATCACATTGACCGGTCTTAATCCTGAAACCCGAGCGTGGTTTGTCCGTTGATTAGACAAAGAGACAATCGAAAGGACGAAATTACATGGCAACCGCTGGAGACAACTCGAAAACCGCGCTGATCGAGGGCCTGAACGGCCTGCTGGCCGATCATCTCGCGCTGTATTTCAAGACCAAGAACTTCCACTGGCATGTCACCGGCCCGCGCTTTCGCGACCTGCACCTCCTGTTCGACGAGCAGGCCGTGGAAATCCGCGACCAGATCGACGCTATCGGCGAACGTGTGCGCAAGAACGGCGCAAAGACGCTGACCTCGATCGGCTCTGTCGTATCGGCGACCCAGATCGCCGACCAGGACGATGCCGAACTCTCGGCAGAGGACATGGTCCGCGAACTGCGGGACGACAACCAGAAGATGGTCGACCGTCTGAAGGGCCTCAAGGAACACGCCGAGAAGGCGGGCGACAACGCCACCGACGGCATGCTGGACGACTGGACGGACATGGCCGAGGAACGCGTCTGGTTCCTCACTTCCACCCTCCAGTAATCGTATCATCGCAATGAAACCCGAAACCGCCGCGCAGCCTCTCGCTACGCGGCGGTTTTGCGTCTAACCGGGGGCACATGGCTGACATCGACATCATCGAAAACGCATCGGACGCAAGCATCGCGTCCTTCATCGAAACCGCGCTGCGCAAGGCGCTTTCCGCGAGCGACGAGCCTGTCGAGATCAGCGTTCCGGGTGGCTCCACGCCGTTTCCGATCATGAAACTGCTGGTGGAGTCCGATCTCGACTGGTCACGCGTTACCGTATGGCCCGGGGATGACCGCGTCGTCCCCGAGGATCACGAGGCCAGTAACACCGGCAAGATCCGCGCCTTGTTCGAGCCTGTCGGGGCGCATGTCGCGACGCTTACTGTAATGGAGCAGGTGCCGCATTTCGCGCTTGTCTGGCTCGGCATGGGAGCGGACGGCCACATTGCCAGCCTGTTCCCCAACACCGATCCGCAAGTGGACGATGCCTCGCCAATCCGCCGCCTGACCCCCGACCCGCTGCCGCCCGAAGCGCCGTTCGACCGCGTGACTCTGACCATCCCCTCGCTACTGGATAGCGATGCGCTGATGTTCGTCATCCGAGGTGACGACAAGCGCGCCGTGTTCGATGCCGCTGTTGCCGGTGAAAGCGATCTGCCCGTGGCGCGCCTGCTGTCTGTGGCAGAGCAGAAGGTGACATGCTTCACCTGATTCCAGCGCCGCTCCACCGCGCAGTGATGCCGCTGGGCAATGTCCTGCGGAAATTTTACCTCCGCGTATTCAAACCGCGCATCGCCGGCGTCGCGGTTTTCATTCGTGACGAGCAGCAGCGCATTCTGCTGATCCGACAGTCCTATGGTTCGGGCCACCGGACCACGCCTGCAGGCGGAGCTGCGCTGGACGAGGACCCGGAAGCGGCGATCCGCCGCGAAGTGCGCGAGGAACTTTCATGCGAACTCACCGAACTGGTTCTGCTGCACGAAGTCGAAGACACGATGCATGGCGCTCCGCAGCGAAACTGGATATTCGAGGCCTGGGTCGAAAGCGAACCAGTGCCGGACATGCGCGAAGTGCTGGAAGCGCGTTGGTTCGCGCTCGATGCACTTCCGCAGGAAATTACCAGTCCCACGCAGCGACGGCTGGTGTTGCTCGGGGTCGAAAGACGCTAGGGCTTGATCGTGAGATAGGTGCTGCCGAACGTCGCGTCCTCGGCCTGCTCGCAAACCTGCAATTCACTGCGCAATCGCTCGCGGACGCTCGCTGGATCGTCACGGTTGTCGGCAATGATCCGGTCGTAGGGTTCGCTCGCTTCCTGGTAGCCGTCGACCACGACCATGTGATCGTCCACCAGCGTCGCGGCGTGTTCCAGCCATCGCACGCTGCTCAGCCGCAATCCTTCGATCAGGCGCGGATTGGGATTGGATGAATTGCCGACCAGCGCTGACATGAACGTCTCCAGCGCTGCGCAATGCAGCGCTTGATCGACATCCCCTCGCGTATCCTGCGCAGTAGCTGGACTGGCGAGAATGCATGCGACCAGCGCCAATCCCGTCGTTTTCAAGACTTTCCCCCTCATCACACGATGCCTATCGCGGTGCGGGCTTCGCTACAACAGGGAAAGCTGGGCGTCGTCCCGGCTACGCTCGTCGCTCCCGTCACGGTCGAGATTGCTGAGCGTCAGGCCCATCAGCCGGATCGGCATCGGGAGCGGTAGCTCGTCCTCCATAATAGCGCGCGCGATACTGGCAAACTGCGCCTTGTCGGCTACCGACTGGCTCTGGCTGCGCGAACGGGTGGCGATCTGGAAGTCGTTGAACTTCAGTTTCAGCGTGACAGTGCGCCCCTTCGCCTGTTTGGCAGCAATCCGTTCCCACACGATCTCGATGATGCGCTCCAGAGTGTCGCGCAACTCGTCCTCGGCTGAGATGTCCTCGCTGAACGTGCGCTCCCCGCCGATGGACTTGCGAATGCGGTTGGCGCGCACGGGCCTGAGGTCGATCCCGCGAGCCGCGCGGTAGAGATAGTCGCCGAAGCTGCCGAAATTGGCCGCCAGCCATTCGCGGTCCTTTTCGGCAAGGTCCGCGCCCGTCTCGATACCCAGCCG
>JGI12481J13897_1000132_pt1 | contig 33944 bp, 24 predicted proteins | sample TtaePargueraPR_FD_13897 | JGI IMG/M metagenome (IMG submission 13897)
TGGCTCGTCACATCGAACCCGAGAGCTTCCGCAGCCCCCTGGCTCAGCGCGGAACCCGCGGTCACAAGGCCGTACGTCAGAGACCCCGCGCCCCCGTCCGCCGTCAGCGTGCCGGTCACCGTGCCATCCACCGGTAACTGCGCCGCGCTCCCATACGCCGCAGGCGGGGTGGCGGTCAGATCCGCCGTGCCGTCCCCGAACGCGACCGTCTCGATGCCCGAGAGCGTGTCCGTGCCCTCGTCACCGTCCCCGGCATTGTCGTCCGTCACCGTGTACGTATCGCTGCCGGCATCGTACGAGATCGTGTAATCCGCCGCGTTACCGACATACACCGCCGTGTCCGTCCCGGTGCCGCCCGTCAGCGTGTCGTTCCCGGCTCCACCGATGAGGGTATCGTCGCCGGACCCGCCGGTCAGCGTGTCATCGCCGCCGTTGCCCGACAGATAATCATCACCCGCTAGACCCTCGAACGTATCCGCGTCCTCAGAACCCTCAAAAGCGTCATTGCCAGACGTCGGCGTGATCGCTTCGGACGGTGCATCGGTAACAAGGGCGCCAAAACCGGCCGATGGTGTCCGCGTGAACCCGGATTGCCCAAAGTTGGCCGTGAACTGGGCACCATTGTCATTCATCGTCACGCCCAAATAATATTCGCCACCCGGTGTGAACGAGTAAGAGCCCAGACTGCTATTGTCGTTGTCGAACCACTCGATGGAGCCCGTATCGAAGTCGACCTCCACCTTGAACGTCTCGCCGTTTGCTCCCGAGGCCGCAGCGTTGGTCTGCGCCAACGTGCCTCCAGCATAGACCTTGCCGTCCGACCCACCGGCGAAGTATTGGACGATCCCTTGGTGGAGATAATCCTTGGATCCCGACACCGTATTGGCAACCGGCACGATGCCGAGCCCGAAGCTCTGTATGAGATTGTCGATGGTCGCCTCGAACACATACTTCCCGGAACTGACGGCAACAGTAGTGAACCAGCTTCCGGTTCCGTTAGCCGCCGATACCGTGCCCGTCAGGTTACCGTCCACAAGCCCCGTCGTCGCCGACGCAGAGTTGGTCATGGTCGCCGGATCGAGGGTCGCGTAGTTATGGTTCGGGGTATCCGTGACCTGATCGTCAGACGTCAGACCCGATGACGTGAAGTCGTTGCTGTTCCCAGACACGTCCCTGCCGAGATCGCCGCTGTCCGCCCCGTCCAGCAGGAACCCGTTCGTCCCATACGTCAGGCCCGACAGGTCCTTCGCAACCCACGTGCCGTCCACGTCCCTGCCGAACGCCGCCGCATCCAAAGCCTGGCCGTCAACAAACGCAACGTCGGCCATGTAACCGTCGGTCGTGAACTGCGTGCCGCGGTTGGCCCATTTGCCAACATGGGTGGTCATATTGTCATTGATCGCCCAGTCGGTGTTCTGGCCCGGCTCTGTGACCGTATTGATCTTGTTGGTAACCTGGGCCCCATCCACATAGAGCTTGATCCGATCCGCGGCCGTCGCCTGGGTCGTATCGAACGATACCGTCACATGGTGCCAATCGTTGCTTCCGATCAAATCGGTATCGAATGAATTGATGAACTGCCAGCCAGCACTGTTGTGATAGTTCCCAATCTCCAGATGGCCACTGCTATTGATGTACACCACGGTTGCACCGTAGGGCGCACCGGTGCCATTGTCGGCGCTCAGCAACGTATGAGACGTGCCCTCACTGAGCCCTTTAACCCATGTCGAGAAGGTCCACGTCTTGCGGTCGCCCTCGGAAACGGGCGTCCGGGTCATATAGGCATAGTCGTCGCTCTCAAACCGGATGGCATGATCGATCTCGTAGCCGAGGTTGCCAACACCAACATCCAACGTGGCGGTGCTCTCGAGACCGGTGGTATCGGTGACGGAGAAGGTGAACGCATCCGTGCCCTCGTACGACGCAGCCGCCTTGTACGCATAGCTGCCGTCAGCGTTGATCTGCACATGACCGTGATCGGTGGCATAAACATCGCCCTGGCCCTGGCTCGTCACATCGAACCCGAGAGCTTCCGCGGCCCCCTGACTCAAGGCAGAGGTGCCGGTCACCAGGCTGTACGTCAGAGACCCTGCACCCCCGTCCGCCGTCAGCGTGCCAATTACGCCCCCATCCACAGGCAGCTGCGCAACACTGCCGTACGCCGCAGGCGGGGTGGCGGTCAGATCGGCCGTGCCGTCCCCGAACGCGACCGTCTCGATGCCCGAGAGCGTATCCGAGCCCTCGTCGCCGTCTCCGGCATTGTCGTCCGTCACCGTATACGTATCGCTGCCGGCGTCGTAGGAGATCGTGTAATCCGCAACGTCCCCGGCATACACCGCCGTGTCGGACCCCGTGCCGCCGGTGAAGGTGTCATCGCCCTCTCCGCCGATCAGGGTGTCGTCGCCCGACCCGCCGGTGAGCACGTCGTCGCCCCCGTTGCCCGACAGATAATCATCGCCCGCCAGACCCTCGAACGTATCCGCATCTTCCGTGCCCTCGAACGAGTCATTGCCAGACGTCGGCGATACGAAGGGAATTTCGACAACTGACGCAACAACATCCTTCAATCCGCTGACCACGCTATCCCAGGCCACCAGAATACGGCCGCCTTCAAGAACGGTGACGTTGCTGTAGCCTTGATCGCCTGTGGTCGTCGCGTTGACCCGGAACTCGTTACCCACCGCGCTGCCCGCGGCATCGAACCGCTGCGCATAGATACCGTAGCCATCGCCATCCTGGCCGTCCGACATCCAGGTGACGATGAAGCCGCCATCCGCCAGCGCCCAGGCGGCCGGGTTTCGCTGATCGCCACTGGAATAAGTGTTAACGGAAAAGCGAGAGACAACGCTGTTGCCATCCGCATCGATAATCTCAGCGACAACCTCGTCGTCGGCGCCCGCAGACTCGGTCCCCACGAGGACAATATTACCGTCCGGCAAGGATGCCGCTTTGTTATAGTCGGGGTCGATCTCGAAGCGGGTGCCGACCTCCGTGCCATCTCCGTCGTAGCGCGCCGCGTAGGCCGTCGAGCCGCTCTCGAAGGTCACCAGGAAGCCACCGTCATTCAAGGCAACGACATCGTACGGACTTTCGCGAATGTCCAGATCTTCGTTCACCTTGATGTCCGAGCCGACGGCAACACCGTTGCCGTCGAACACCCGCATATAGACGTCGTAGTTCTCGCTAGGCAACGGGTCCTGCCAAATGACGACAAATCCGCCGCCGGACAAGGCCGCCATCCGGGTTCCTCTCTCGCCCGTGCGGTTATCGCCGGAGACCGAGAACTCGCTACCGATCGCCGTGCCATCGGCGTCATAGCGTTGCGCCCGGATTGCCGGTTGATGGCTGTATGAATGCCAGGCAATAACGATCGACCCATCGGTCAGGGTCGCAATTGAGGGCTGCAACTGGCTGCTCGACGTCGCCGTGTTAACGCGAAAGGCGGCATCTTTTGCTGAGCCATCGGCGTTGTAGAACCGCGCATAAACGTCGTGCTCTGTGTTCGCCGCGTTGCGCCAGCCATAGGTGATCACGTAGCCACCGTCCTGCAGGGCTGTCACCTTTGTGTTGATGTCACTCACCGCCATCCCGCTGTCGACGGTAAACTCGCTGCCGACCAGATTGAGCGTTTGCCCCCCGATACCCACATCCACCGTCGCCGTCGTCGTCACCCCGACTTCGTCTGTAACCGTGACGCTAAACGAGTCGAAGCCTTTGAACCCGGCGTCGGTCGCCTCATACTCGTACTTGCCGGTGGCCGCGCCGTCTGTCTGATCCAGACGCACGCGCCCGTGGGCCGTCGCAACCCAGCCGCTACCGTCCTCCGTGCCGTCGATGTCATAGACGAGGACGCCTCGCCCGCCGGCGGCACTCAGCTGCCAAGCAGCAGAACCATCCACCGGGACTTGAACGGCTGTCGAGGTCGCGCGCGGGAGGTCTGCGGTAGCCACGATGCGATCGGCAAAGTGAATTTCCTCAACGGTCGATAAGGTATCGGTACCATCGTCGCCATCTCCCGCGTCGATGTCGGTGACCGTCCAGCTGTTGGTATCTGCGTTGAAGCTTAGTGCGTAACCACTTATGAGACCAGAGTAGCGAACTACGTCGTTACCCGCATTGCCAATCAGGACATCGTCGCCCGATCCCCCGATCAGCGTGTCGTCACCCTCGCCGCCATCAATCTCGTAGTTCTCGCCATTGGTGGCATATAGAAAATCGTTACCAGAGCCACTGGAGACAACTTCAACATCTGCAGCCGTCAGGTCAAGTTGGACATCCTCGGATTCCAAATAAATGGCCGCGTCAATGCCATCACCGCCGTCAAATTCATCGAACACATCGACGAATAACTTGTCGTCACCGTCGCCACCGGAAAGTGTATCCGCACCTAAGCCGCCTGCCAGGACATCATCCCCAGCCGCACCCGTAAGGATATCATTGCCCCCTCCGCCAACCAGATCGTTGTTGTTCGCGTCACCGGTCAAGACGTCCGAATAGCTGGAACCGATGACGCCTTCGATGTTGCTGAAACTGTCCCCCTGCGCATCGCCACCGGACACTGCATGAGTGTCCATATTGACGGAAACGCCCGCACTGGAGCCTTCATAGGATATTGCATCCCGGCCTGCGCCGCCGTTCATGGTGTCGGAACCTGCGCCACCCACCAGAACGTCATCGCCGGCGTTGCCCGTTAACGTATCGTTGCCGCCAAGCGCGATGATTTTGAAGTTGGAGTCCGTCGAGAACGACATGGTATCGCCGCTATCGCTGCCGACTACGGCAACAGTTTCCTTCAGACCGGTATAGACAAAGAAATTGATCCGGTAGTTGGAACTCACGAACCAGTCGGTAATCCGAAGGGTGTCGTCACCACCACGCAGCGTGAGGACGAGGTCGTCGCCATCACGGGAGAAATCCGTATCCAACGGGCGAACGTTCGAATCGAGTTGGACGGAATCCGTCCCATTGTCTGTGTCATAGTTGTCAATCACGACCGTTCCGTGACCGAACCCGAAGATGTAGTCGTCGCTGCCTTGCCCCCCCGTCAGGCTATCGGAACCGGCACCACCGCTGAGCGAATCATCACCATCGCCGCCGATGATAATATCGTCGCCGGCGCCGCCGATCAGATCGTCATTCCCGGATCCGCCGGTAATCGAATCATTGCCCCCACCTCCGCTAATCTTGACGGCATCCGTACCGGACGTGGACAAGGTGTCATCACCACCGCCGGAGAGAAGGTTCTCGACACCCCGTGCATAGAGATCGAATGTGAGATCGGTATCGCTTTCGAAAACCGCCGCGTCGTTGCCAGCGCCACCGTTGATATTGGTCAAGGTATCTTCGGCGTCGAAACGGAGAACATCGTCGCCGTCGCCGCCCGACAACGTATCGCTGCCCAATCCGCCGATGAGATAGTCGTTCCCGGAGCCGCCCGTCAAAATATCGTCGCCCGCACCACCGTCGAGCGCGGCATCCACCGTCAATCCGGATGCATCGAGTTCGTCGGAACCGCCGCTCGTGTACATGCGCTCGACATTGTGGGCCGCCAGATCGAAATCGATATCGAAGGACTCGGCAACGACGATCGTATCGACGCCATCACCGCCGTCGATATCGGCCAGATCGTCTTCGGCGTCTATGTAAAGAAAGTCATCGCCCGCGCCGCTTACGAACTCGTCGCTGCCGGCACCCCCGACAAGCACGTCATCGCCCGCGCCACCTTCCAGATAGTCGTCACCGGCACCGCCGTCCAAAAGAACATTTTCGGCCCCCGAGGCCATAAAATGGTCGTTGCCCGCGCCGCCATGGACTTCTTCGAGGCCGGCGGTAGAAACGTCAACTGTGACCCCATCCGGTCCCTCGACGATCGCCACGTCGAACCCTGACCCGCCGCTGATAGTATCATCGGCGTCAAACCGGATGATGTCGTCGCCCTCGCCACCCGAAAGCTTATCGGCACCCGCACCGCCGGAAATCCAATCCGCACCGGCGCCGCCATCTATGTCGTCATCGCCGCCACCGCCTTCGATTGCATCATCAGTGTCATATCCAGAAAACAAAAAGCTATCGTTGCTATTACTGACAATGATTGTCTGTCCGTTAACACGAACCGCCTCGATGTTAATGCCGAGATTGATGTCCTCAAATACGACCCCCGTGCCTTCAACGAAAATACTCTCTTGCGCAGTCTTTACATCCAGCTGGCGATAGATATCTGCATCGTGAACACCGGTCAGCCGGGTCAAGAAGTTGTCAGATTGTTCAGAATACGCACGGAGAACATCAGGCACTTCGATGGTATAGAGATGACCTATAAAGCCAGAAACGATGTTGGTAAGAAGATCATCGTGAGCAGAAAAGCCGTCGATGTTCAAGTCGGCAATGAGATTTGGATCGAATACTCCACCGTCGAAATCTCCATTCTCGTCACCGAGCATATCCCCGAACAATCGCAAACGTTCTATGGCACCAGAAGCACCGCCAACCGCGCCAAAGGTTCCTCCTAATCTTTTTCTAGCCGCCTCGTATTCCGGCGTACCTTCCGCGGCAAATTTGGCTGCAATCTCGTAGATCGCCGTTTGGCCAATTAGCGACCCGAGGCTTAGACCCGTAAATTCAACATTGCGATGCCAAAGAATTGTTTGTTGTTCGACGTAAGTTACTATCTCTTGGCGAGCGGCAAGCCATTGTTTGTTTCCCTCCGTCAGATTAGCCTGCCAATCTAGTTTTTTTTCTCCGGTTGTTGCAGGCTGAGTTGGCGCAATGCCTAGATAAATTTGGTCGCCAACGCCGCCATATTGATTTTCAATCACAAATGCCGCTGCACTAAATCCGGTATTCTTAGTATCACCAAACCACTGTTGGACTTTTAATTCTGAACCGTCTGCGATGAGTTTGTCTTCAATCAGCAGCTGCGTTGTAACTAGTCTCATTACGTCGAATTGCTGCTCCGGATTTAGCTCATAGAACTCCGTCGTGCCGTAATCCGGGGTTTGTTCTAGAACCTCTTGGATCGCGATGACTTCTCTTGTCGAAAATTTTGGCTGCTTATTGTCATCAACCGGTGTTTCTAGAAACTTGGTATTTTCGTTAAGTCGGGCGAATTTAGCCAGCGCAGCAATGCGTAGTCCGATTTGTTTGTGATCTATAAATGCTTGTTTCTCTTCGCTGTCAGCCGCCTGCAAAAACGCTGCTTCACCAGCAGAAATCAAACCCTTTTTGTTATAACTACGGAGAAGTTCGTTAATTTGCGCAATCTCCGTGCGATTCAAAATATCGTTAAACTGTTCTGTGATCGCATCATCGATCTGATCGACAGCCCCTAGTACATCGTCAAAAACACCGCCTATAGATTGAGCTATATCGTTTACCGGCGCCAAAAAACCTTTGACGTCCGCAAAAATGTCGCCCGCAAACAAATTGTCTAAATCGTCGGCGATGCGCCCAGTTACTGTCGTAACAGCATTGTCAAAAAAGCTGAGATAGCTGAGTGGCTGTTTTGAACCCGGCGCAACAAATGTCCCTCCGAGTTCGGTTACTACAGACTTTAGGCTGGGAGTGATAAACTCAGAAATTGCATCACGAATATTGTCATCAAACGTTACCTGCTCCAGCGACAAAAATTCGCCAATTGGGTTAGTGACGAACTTTGCCGTTTTATACACGAAACTTAAGGCTTCTCCGCCCTTTGCAAAGAGGCTGCCAATCGCGTCACTCGCCCCACCAAACAAGGCCGTCGGACTTCTAAGCCGCGTCAGCGTATTGACGACTGTCCCAAACACACCCTGCACCTGCCCAAGCGTTGCATAAACGACGGCTTCGATTGTCATCAGGACGAAGTTTTCAATAATCGCGCCGATTTCTTCGAGGCCCAGCGGTTCAAAGATCAGCTTGTCGATCGGTTTGAAAACGAGATCGACGACCGGCTCGAAGATGTATTCCTCGATCGGTTGGAAAACATACTCGTTGATCGGCTCGAAGATGTTGTCATTCAGGAAATCGAGCACATCTTCGCCAAATTCCCAAAGTTCCTCTCCAATGTCTTCGACAAAATCGAACACTTCCTCACCGACATCTGCGAAGAAGTCGAACACCTCGTCGATCGCGTCATCAAAGAAATCGACCACACCATCAATCGCATCGTCGAAGAAATCCACTACCGGTTCGAATACACTGGACATGAGCGCTACCGCCTTAGGGACTGGAAATTAGGGAGATGGCCAGCCGGGGCCGAATGCTGCCTATCTAGGCGGACTTTGCATCCGCACGAACTCGTCGACTTCCGCCATATCGGCTGGCGATGCCGCCACCTCGACACCTTTATATTCGGCCACTCGAACTTGAAGCGTTTTCGGATCGAGCCGAAGGGCCTTGGCCGTCCGGTCCGGGAAAACGTTCTCACGCAAATCCTTGACGATTTGCGCCGTGCCACCAAATGGCGCCACCAGATCAATGATCCAGAGATTTTCACCGCTCGTGAAGTCGGCGGGACGAAGCCGGTTGGGATGATTGGTATAGAACTCTTCCGATTCGTCGCTCATGAAAGCCCAACTGACAAACCCCAGCGGAACCCTTTCCTTCCGATAAAGTTTGAATTGCTGGACCATAATTGGCGGCAGAACCAGCCGCTCGAGATCGGTTGCGAACATGAAACGGTGGCTTGTGGTCTGTGCCATCAGCCATGCGACATGGCCAAGGATCGCGGCCGCATCCATCGAAGGCGCTTTTTCGATTTTATGATCAGAAGCTTGCGCCTGCGCCGAACCAACGTCGCCATCGGATTTAACGTTAATTCCTTCTACAGGCGGCATCTTTTTTCTGCCGTTGGTTTGCTTTGTATGGGGGCCTCTACGTTTCGACATGGGTTTTCTCCCTAGGCTCGAATTCCTGTTGCAGACGCACGACGCCCATCGACACACCACCTATTGCGCGGCGTAGTCGTCGAGATGTGCTGGTTGGATTGGAGAGAATGAGGGAAGGGAAAACCGGCACCTACACAGTCCGTTATCTGCAGGGCCGATACGACCGCAGAGGGAACGAAGCCACCGTTCGCCTTGCCGACCTCTCGGTTCAACATGACGCACCCTTACCCCAAGAGCTTCGCCGGGTTCCGGTTTCTCCGGTTATGGGCCCGACTGATTTATCTCATTTTCATCTGCAGAGATGGTCGCCGAGACTCGACGAACGAGTCAATCTATACGGTTGCAATTTCTTGTGGATAACTCGAAAAAGTTGAATATGAACAGATGCTAATAATCTGATGTACGCATATTGCCTGCGCGAAGATGACGACAGCGTGACGTTACCACTACCGCTCCCGTAAACTCTCATCACGGTAGCGCAGGAGCGGCGAGAGGATGAATTCGATCACCTGCCGCTCCCCAATCGACGGTCGCGACCATGCCGGGGGTGAGGTTCACCTCCTTGCCGTCGACGCGCATGGTGCTGCGGCCCATGGCGACGCGTGAGTCAAGTGGGTAAAGGGGGGATGGCAGCTTGGTGTCCGGGCCCAATTATAGACCGTATGGGCAATCAAACTTTTTCGTAACCAAAATAGGGAGGGGGGGGGTATCACCATAGTCAACTCGCTTCTGGTAGACCGTTGACGCAACCACCCGTGTATACCCGCGAAATCTCCAAAACTTTTTTTGAGAGCATTTATTTCGGGTATGTGGTTGAGGCGTCTAATGCATTACTAAATTCACCGCGAAATTCAGGAGGGGGGGGGTAGTGGATTGGAGCTTAGGGACATCCAAAATCGGGAAACAATAAGATCTGTCAGAGGGTCGGCCTATTGACTGGTCGATAGCGAAAATTGCCCAAAATGAAGCGAGAAACTAAACCCCAAAAACGGGAGAGACTGGACCAGCTAGAGAAGCTTGATTCGCGTGAACTGGCGGGTTGCCAACGTGCATATCAAGCCGGAAACATCGGTGCCTTACTTTCGGCGGCCAACTACTGCCGAAAAAACAAAATACAATCGCCTGACTGGTTAATTGACGCCCTCTACGAGTTGTTGATCGAAGCTATTCGCGATGCGAAACCGAAGAAACCTGGCCGCGCCAACAGCCGACTTCGTCGATTGCGCCAGGACCTGATCCACTTCGCACGCTGGGATACAGTGACAATGATTAGGGAGAAACAAAATGAGGCAGCCAAAGAACTAGCCGAACTGCTGAAGCTTGCCGATGTAGATCCAAAATTCCTGAAAATGCAGCAAGAATTTCAAATGGAATTAGGTACGACCTGGGAAGCAGCATTTGAATATGCCGCAATGTCACTCCGAGGCACAGATGCCTTCGCGGGCCCCGACGCTATGAAGCATAGCTACTACAAGGTGAAACAGCACTCCGAAGAGGAGACAACAGCCCTTCGCTATCGTTTGCCAGACCGGCAGACGATCAAAGCACTCGGTCTCGATCCAGTATTTGAAAAAAGATCGGTTAAGAAACCCAGGTGATTGCTTCACTAGAACTAGCTTAGCGAATCGTCTTTCAAATAGCCGTCCACAACAAAGCGACATGGACGGCAAATGACAACCTACTCATGGATTTCTGCTCAGCTCCGGACAACAGATTCAACTTGTCGCCTTTTCGGCGAGTGCATCAAGTTTCAGATTGAGCCTGCCCTATCAGCCTCTGATACGCAAAATCCGATCCGTGAGGAGACCTGGGATGAGTAAATCCAGGGGTCCTTCCCAGTTGAGTCAAAACCCAAGGGGCGAACTCAATATAGAGCACTGGCCTCTGGGTAAACTTTCACGATCGCCGCGGAATGCGCGTTCCCACAGCAAGAGCCAAGTAGCCGAGATCGCCGCTTCCATCCGCGCATTTGGCTTCACCAATCCAATTCTCGCCGGCCCAACCGGCGAGGTGATCGCCGGACATGGCCGCCTAGCTGCCGCTGAACTCATCGATCTGAAAGAAGTTCCGGTGATCGTTCTGGCCGACCTAACGGAAACCCAACTGCGTGAACTTCGATTGGCTGATAATCGGATCGCATTGAACGCCGGCTGGGACGCGGAACTTCTCAAACTGGAACTCCAGGAACTCGATTCGCTCAATGCCGATTTGAACCTCCTCGGTTTCACCGACAATGAACTCGCGAGAGCGCTGAATCGGGATCTGACACCTGGACTAACCGGCGAGGATGAAACGCCCGAGGTCATGGATACAGTGACGAGTCGTCCTGGCGACGTGTGGTCCCTAGGGGAACACCGTGTCATTTGCGGTGACTGCACGGATGCTGAGACGGTCGCGACGTTCCTTAGCAAGGATTCTCCGACCCTCATGGTCACCGACCCTCCCTATGGCGTCGATTACGACCCCGCTTGGCGCCATCGCGCAGGTGTCAACAAATCCAAACGTCAGGGGAAGGTCGCCAACGATCAACAAGCCGACTGGAGCGCTGCCTGGAAGCTATTCCCAGGGAACATCGCTTATGTCTGGCATGGGGCGCTCCACGCCGGAACCGTTTCGACGAGCCTCGAAGGCTGCGGCTTTGCGATCCGAGCCCAGATCATTTGGGCGAAGGAGAGGATCGTCATCGGTCGAGGTGACTTTCATTGGCAACATGAGCCTTGCTGGTACGCCGTCCGCAAGAAAGGGTATTGGACCGGCGATCGCAAACAAAGCACCCTCTGGTCCATCTCCAACCGCTTCCAAGATGCGGAGACCACCCATGGGACGCAGAAGCCGGTAGAGTGCATGCGCCGGCCCATCCTCAACAATTCTAAGATTGGTGATTCCGTCTACGATCCGTTCCTTGGCAGCGGCACGACACTGATCGCCGCCGAGACGGCACGTCGCAGATGTCTCGGTATCGAAATCGATCCAGCCTACGTCGACATGATTGTTCGACGATGGGAAGTCTTTACCGGCGCACAGGCAACCCTCGCCGGCAACGGCAAGACCTTTGCCAAAATCTCCACCGAACGGGCTGGAACCGATGTGAAAAGCTCCCGCACCTCGAAGAGGAAGACCTGAGATGGTCCGCGGCCGCAAGCCTAAACCTACAGCCGTGAAGATCCGTGAGGGCAACCCCGGAAAACGGCCTCTCAACTTACGCGAGCCCCTGCCGGACATTGTGGTGCCTGAATGTCCTGCCGAACTGAGCGAGACCGCGCGGGCGGAGTGGGACCGAATCGTCGGCGAATTGATGCATCTCAATATGCTGACCAGTCTCGATCGGGCAACACTCGCGGCCTATTGCGAGTCGTATGCGCTATGGACAGAGGCGATCACTCAGGTCCGCAAGTTCGGCACCATCGTTAAGTCGCCGTCCGGCTATCCCATCCAATCCCCCTATGTCGCGATCGCCAACCGGCAGGCGGAAATCATGCTGCGCATCGCCTCCGAGTTCGGGCTCACGCCGGCGAGCCGAAGCCGTATTTCGGCACCGCAGGAGCAGCCGCCAACCCTCTTCGACTACGCAGATTGGACAGAAGCGGAGGACGAGACCGATGAATGATTTCAACCCGGTCCGCGGAGACCTCATCAATGGCTGAATATCCATACTTGCCCTTTTGGACGGACGCTTATTTAGCGGATACAACCCATCTCACGACGCAACAGCATGGTGCACTCATTTTGATGCTCGCCACCGCATGGCGAGACCCAGACTGTTGCCTGCAAAACGATGATCGCTATCTTGCGAGAATCACACGTATGTCACCGGCGGCGTGGCGTAGAAACGCGTCTGTCTTGCGTGCCTTCTGGCAAGTTCGCGACGGCTTCCTCTATCAGAAACGGCTCTCACGAGAGCGGCAAAAGGTCGAAGAACGTAGCACGAAGGGCAAACGCGCCGCTGAAGCAAGATGGCGGAAATCAAACGAATCCGTCGATGCATCCGCATCGGGGGAGCAAAGCGCTGCCGATACCTCCAGATCCAAATCCATACCCAGATCCAAAGAGAAGAATTCTGAATCTTCTGGTGAAGAAAAGGGTGCCCCGGGAAAGGTGGGTTCGCTCAAGTCCATCACCTACGAGCGGGCCCGCGAACTGGCTCCGGGTTGGGACGTCTACGCGCTGGAACAACGTTGGCGGGATTGGTCCACGAATGAAGTGATCCGGGATTCGGATGCCGCTTTCTTGGCCTTCGTCAAGAAACATGCCGCGACAAATAACCTTTACTAGGTCGGCCGCGATGTCGGGATTGGACAACATGTCACAGACCAAACACCCATATGCCACCGATTTGGGCCTGAATCCCAAACGGATGTCAGTCTCGGAACAGCTAGCCGAAGTCGCCAAAATCCTAGCCGTTGGGCTGCTTCGCTTGCGTGCCCGGAAGGAAGGCAAGATTTCGAGAAATCTGGGCCAAAAGAGAGAGGTTTCGACTGGACTTTGCCTACCGACAGAGCGTGCATCGGACGGAGAATTGAACCCCAGGAGTTCCGAATGACCGATAGCGTTCTAGCCCAGCTTACCGCCCTCAAGACAAAGCCCACCGCGGATTTAAAGGCTCAGTGGCGAAACCTGTTTGACAGCGAGCCACCTCCTTACAACCGGCGTTTCCTCGAGAGCCGGCTCGCCTACAGAATTCAAGAACTCGCCTACGGCGGCCTCAAACCCGAAACGATCGAGCGTCTTGATGCCCTTGCAGATCAGCTTGCCGGCGGAAGCGAAGGACGTCGGAAACAACGAATTGATCACCATCGCCCGATCACAGGGACCTGCCTCATTCGGGAATGGCAGGGCGTGGAGCACTGCGTCACCGTACGTGAGAACGACTTCGAATATCAGGGCCGTCCCTACAAATCCTTGTCCTCCATCGCACGCGCTATCACAGGCACCAGATGGAATGGATGGATATTCTTCGGCCTCAAGAACACGCGGAGTCGTTCATGAGCAATACCATCACGCCCAAGACCCGCTGCGCGGTTTACACCCGCAAATCCACTGAAGAAGGGCTCGACAAAGAGTTCAACACCCTGGATGCCCAACGCGAGGCCTGCGAAGCATATATTCTGAGCCGCAAACTGGAAGGCTGGATCCTGGTCCCCGACCGATACGATGACGGCGGATATTCAGGTGGCACGCTGGAACGGCCAGCACTCGAGCGTTTAATGGCGGATGTTGAAGCAAACTTCATCGACGTGGTCGTCACCTACAAGATCGATCGCCTTAGCCGGTCACTTATGGATTTCACGAAGCTTATGGAGGTTTTCGAGCGTAGCAAGGTGACCTTCGTAAGTGTCACGCAATCATTCAACACGACTGACTCGATGGGCAGGTTGATGCTCAACGTTCTCCTCTCCTTCGCCCAGTTCGAACGCGAGGTGATCGGTGAACGAATCCGCGACAAATTCGCCGCCTCCCGAAAGCGCGGTATGTGGATGGGCGGGTGGACACCCCTTGGCTATGACGTCAGGGATCGGAAGTTGGTGATCAACGAACCCGAAGCCGCGGTCGTGCGCGACATCTTCGCACGATTTGTGCGGCTAGGTTCGACCACGAAGCTCGCCCGCGCGCTTCGAGAGGAAGGCGCCGTCAACAAGCAAGGCAAACTCATCGACAAGGGCTACCTATACCGGATCCTCAACAACCGGGTTTATCTCGGCGAGGCGGTCCACAAGGGCACTCCCTACCCAGGCGAGCATCATGCCATCGTCGATCAAGCACTTTGGGACAAGGCACATGCCATCATCAAAGAAAGTCCGCGCAAGCGAGCTGGTCATTCAAGAGCGCGAACACCGGCCCTGCTGAAAGGCATCATATTTGGGCCCGCCGGCGATGCGATGACGCCCACCCATACCCGGCGCCGCGGCAAGCTGTACCGCTACTATGTCAGTAGGACGGCCTTGAAAGAGGGAAAAGAGGCTTGTCCCGTTGGCTGCATTCCGGCTGCCGCCGTCGAGAACGCGGTCATCGGACAACTCCGTGAAATCCTTCGCACCCCGGAAATCATCATTGGCACTTGGCGGGCGGCACGAACCGAGGTGCCTAACCTGCCAGAATCCGATGTGCGCGAGGCGCTCGTCCAACTCGACCCGCTTTGGGAGGAATTCTTTCCCGCCGAGCAGGCGCGGATCGTTCAGCTTCTTGTCGATCGCGTCGATGTCACACCGGAAAGCGTGGATATTCGATTCCGCACAGACGGACTTAACAGCCTGATCGAGGAGATCAGCGCCAGTGACACAGCTACAGCGTTAGTGGCATGAGCACACAAGTAACATTTAGTGATGATGGTCGTATTGTAACAGTTCAGGTGCCGATGAGGTTCAAGCGCCAGGGCGGCAGAAAGCGAGTTGTATTGCCGGAAGAAGTAGACTGGGCTCCAGCCCTGCCGCGAGTGGACAACGCGATGGTAAAGGCGCTAGCCCGTGGTCACCGTTGGAAACGGATGCTGGAAAGCGGAGAGTTCGCGTCGATCAAGGAGCTAGCTGCGGAGGAAAAGGTAAATGAGTCGTACCTCTGCCGCGTTTTGCGATTAACGTTACTTGCGCCAGACATTGTGGAAGCCATCATCGACGGGCGACAAAGAGATAACCTGCATTTGAACGATTTGTTGCAGCCGATTTCGGATCAATGGCAGGCACAACGTTTAATTCTTAAATTTTAGCTCCCTACGACGCTCAAGCTTATTCTATCAGTGCAATTGTATAGCTGCCCTGAACAGCCAAACCATAATCGGAGTGCGTAGATTGCATATGGTTACGGCATAGGTTCTCGATGTATTCGCGCAATTGGATCCCGTGAATTTTTGTGTTTTAACCCAAATGATAACAGCGCCACTGGCGATATAATCAGAGCCCAATTTGGAAAGTTGACGATCGAGTCAAAAGGCCTATGGGTGTATAATTATTATGGATCGCTAGCGCGAAAGAAAGAATGGGCATCTATAGCCCTGGCAATACAAGGCGCGACGGGGTGGGGCCGAAACAATGCCATATGATGAGCTATTGGAATGGGCCGGCGGCCGTGTCGAATGGCAACAGGATGCTATGCGCCGAATCGCACAACGTGGCGAACTGACAGATGGAGATCTCACCGAACTTCGCAGCCAAATTGAACAACAAGCCGGATTACCGGTCCAGGACGTTATTAAGCCCGTGCCACTTGCCGCGGAACATCTCTCGGAGGTCGCTAGCGCCGAGCCAACAACTGTTCTCGGCTCCCTCGGCCCAACACACAACATCGATCGCCTTGCCAGCGACCAACCGCCCATCCGTTTTGCTCTTAATGGTATTACGCTGATCTACGGCCCCAATGCCTCCGGAAAGAGCGGATATTGCCGTATTGCCAAGCAGCTCTGCCGTTCGCTCAGCCCGGTTCCGCTACGTGGCAATGTTTTTGAAGAGGACGCGGGCGATCCACGTCAGGTCGAGCTTTCATATCGTGTTGGTGAAACGGGCGCGCCTGTTTCGATCACTTGGGCAGACAATTCACCGACACCGCCGGAACTGGCGCGGATATCAGTTTTTGATTCTGCCTCCGCCAGGGTTTACGTCGATCAGAGTCGCCGCATTGAATTTCTTCCTTATGAGCTTGATATCCTAAATAAGCTGGCGCTCGCTTGCCGAGTTTTGGAAGAACAATTCGAATCCCGCGAAGCCGAACTGGATGCAGCAATCGCGGTGGCATTGCCTACAGGTTACACGGAAGGGACACCGGCACAGCAGGTCACCGCCAAACTGAACGCCGAAACGGGCCTCAATGAGCTTCCGTCTGTCGAGGAGCTTCGTGCACTCGGCACCTGGACGGGAGATCACCAGACAAGGCTCGAAGTCGTCGAAGAACAACTCAGAAATGACCCTCATACCCGCCTTAGAATGCACCGGGAGGCAAAGACCGCGCTTGAATCGATCAAGGCTGAGGTCGACAGTGCTGCCACCAATCTGAACGACCAGGCTCTCGCCGACCTGCGAGAAAAGCAACAGAATGCTTCCAATCTTCGGACAGCGGCCGAAGCCTCCGCTAGAGACCTGTTCAAGGAAGAGCCGATTCCGGAAGTCGGGTCGGACATTTGGCGGCAGATGCTATTCTACGCGCGCGAGTTTGCGGCCGCCACCTTCCCAGAGGCAGAACCACCTCAAATCTCGTCAGCCGAAGTTTGTGTTCTTTGTCAACAGGATTTAGATGGTTCTGCGGCCACCCGTATGGCCGCCTTCGACGAATTTATCACTGGCCGGGCTGCCGAAGATAGCGCTGCAGCAACCCGCGAGCTGAATGAGCGAGAAGCTACGATTCACGCACTGCGAATTCGCAGTAGGCGGGACATCGAAGCGACCTTGGTAGGTTATGCAGCATTGTCTGATGTGGCAAAGGCGACGGCTGAAGCAATCGCGGATTACCTTAACAAGACGGCCAGCCGCCTGACGGCTGTGCTGGCAGCCATCGACAAGCAAGACTATGAACTTCTAGATGAGTTAGATTCGCTCCCCGCAGCACCGACAGAGTTAATCGATGCCGAGATAGCCGCACTGGACGAGCAGGTCACCGAATTTGAAGCAATGGAACGAGACGATGAGGCGATGGCCCGGCTGGAGCGCGAACGCGCCGAATTAATCGATAAGAAGAAGCTAACTGAAGAAATTGAGGTCTTTGTCGATCGCCGAAACACGCTTGAAACTCGCCTGATGGTTCTTGCATGCAAGAGCCAGTGCCGCCGTACCGCGATCACGCGACAAATCACGGACCGCCGGCGAGTTATTCTGACTCCATCGCTTCAAAACGCTCTCGACGACGAACGCGAATCATTACGTCTCAAACATATCCCGCTTGGCCTTTCTGACCGCGGTGACGCAGGTGATAGCATTGTCGAGATATCGCTTTCGGCAGCCCAGAGAATCGCGAATAGCGCGGTTCTCAGCGAGGGCGAGCATCGCGCTCTTGCTCTGGCCTGTTTTTTTGCAGAGCTCAAAGAAGCGAGCAGCCATCACGGAATCATAATCGATGATCCGGTTTCATCACTAGATCACACCCGCGTGGAAGCAGTTGCTCGCCGTCTGGCCTCGGAGGCCCATTCGGGACGGCAGGTCATCGTATTCACACACAATATTCTCTTTCATTCGATGGTTGTTACCGAGGCGCGTCGCGCCGGCATCGCATGTCATCAGGAATGGATGACCAGTATCGGTAACGACCGCTTTGGTATCATCGATAGCACCCAAAAGCCGTGGCATTTGAGAAATGTGTCGGAACGGCTTTCGGAAATCGAACGGAATCTCAGCGAGCTACAAACTAACGGATATGATTACACCGATGAGGCATTCCGCACGGCGGTTGTCGAACTTTACACAAAGAAGCGAACTACATGGGAGCGGATCATCGAAGAAATACTATTTGCTAGAGTCATCCAACGGTTTCGACCGGAAGTCCTAACTACGCGTCTTGAAGAAGCTTGTGTCGACCCCGACAACGATTACCCGCCAATATTTGAGGGTATGAAACGTTGCTCCCACTACTCTGGACATGATTTAGCCGAGGATCTTCCGGCAGAGTTGCCCACTATAGATGAAATAACCAGCGACCTGGAGGCTCTTAAAGGTTTTGCGACGATGGCGCTCGAAAGGAGATCGAAGCTCAGGAAGAAAGATTACGAGGCAGGAGTGGATCCGATATTTCTTGAACTTCCTGCCGCGTGACGTCGGCTGGCCTATATTAGTTGCCGGCGATTTTTTAATCTGTCCCTTTTGACGGCAATTTGATTCCTTGGGGTTGCGAAATGGCTAGTCGGCCACGAATTCGATGCATTTTCTGCCAAGGGTTCGGTTTGTCGAGAGAACATATCATTCCGGATTGGGTCCAACAGATCATTCCGAAAAAACCGACTGCTGGTCAGAACTTCACGCTCAGAACAACTTTACCATCGGATCAGCCGCCTGGCTTCCGCCCTCGACACACACGTTCACGCGTTCGACAAGGCCACCCGATCTCACGAAAGGTCAAGGTGGTTTGCAAGCGGTGCAATACTGGATGGTTAAGTGCTCTAGAAGAAGAATTGAAGCTCAGGCTTACTTCGCTTGTTATAGGGATGCCACTAACGTTGACACCTTGGGACCAAAGGCGCCTAGCCACATGGGCGGCGAAAACAGCAATGACAGCCGAATTTTTGCACCCGAAAAGTGCCGCGATCACGTTTGAGGAGCGGGAATACCTTCGTCTTCATCGTGAACCTCCAAAAGCGTTCAATGTGTGGGCTGCTCACTACAATGGTTCCCGCTATAAAACAGAAATGCATCATCACAGCGTATATTTGTCAGCCGGCGTATCAATTCCGCCCAAAACCAAGACCCCTAATACGCAAACGACGCTTCTTGGACTTGGGCAACTATTCCTTCAAGTTTCCAGCTCCTCATGGGATGGACTTCAGATTAATCTAAAGGACGAGTCCGTCAGTAACCTTCGACGCATCTGGCCTCCGAGAGATGTCGATCTTACATGGCCGCCTCCGGCCTCTCTCGGTGACCAAGATATCGATTTCATCCGCGCTGGGTTGAACGCTGCATTTGCCGAGAATGCATAGTACTGGCTTGCTGCCCATTTGAGGGCATTTCTTTGGCAATGATGCGGTAGTGTAGATGCGACGGCGTATCCTGTGATGATGATTACGTTCGTATTAGCAAGCAAAATTAGAAATCCTGTTAAATTAGGACTCCTTAAGTCGTTAAAATAGCTTGAGGTTACGTCTAATTATCTCTTACCGGAGGTCCAGAGCTTCAGAGAAGAATATTGTTTAGAGAAGCCAATGCTTTCGGTTCACGACCGTGACGGTGCACAGCAACGTTGGAATAATCGCCGCTTTCTGCTGACCTCTACGTTCTAAGATAAAGGTCGGAAGAACAGTTTAATGGTGTGTTGGCGGAGGGAGAGGGATTCGAACCCTCGATACGCGTAAACGTATACACGCTTTCCAAGCGTGCGCCTTCAGCCACTCGGCCACCCCTCCGCACGATCCGGGGCGGCAACCGGCCGAATTCGGCCTCGGGAGCCCCGGTGGGCGCAAAACCTAGCCGACACCCGGCCTCACCGCAACGTTTTTGGAGATGTTAAGCATCTCGGGCTACACTCCCGCGCATGAATGTAGGCCTCCTTATCGGGCTCCTCTTGCTGCTGCTGGCGTTTGTCACCGCCGCGGCGGAAATCGCCGCGCAGGCAACGGCGCGGGATGCCGGGTTTTTGTCTTTTCTCGACGTTCTTCGGATCTTGGCGCCGGAGGCTCTGGCCGCCGTCAAAAGCACCGTCCAGAGCTACATCCATCCCGCCCTCTGGGACCCGGTGATGACCGGGGCGATGGCCCTGCCCGGCTGGCTGCTGTTCGGCGTCCCCGGCGCACTCATTGCCTGGGGGTTCCGCCCACGCTCGGAAGACAGCGATGACGACATGGATGACGGGCCCTACAACACCTATGACGATATCGTCGCAGCCGCCGACGAGGCGGATGCCGAGGAATGGGATTTGGAAGAAACCCGTCCCGATAGCACCGCCGATTTGCCGGGCTATCTGCCACCGACCGAGCGAGATAAGAAAAAGTAGTTAGTCGTCGCCCATCTTAAGGGCGGCGAGGAAGGCCGACTGCGGGATCTCCACCTGGCCGAACTGGCGCATACGCTTTTTACCCTTCTTCTGCTTTTCCAGCAGTTTGCGTTTGCGGGTCACGTCGCCACCGTAACATTTGGCGGTGACGTCCTTACGCAACGCGCTCACCGACTCGCGGGCGATTATCTTGCCGCCAATCGCCGCCTGAATGGCAATCTTGAACAGCTGCCGGGGGATCAATCCCTTGAGACGCTGACAGATGGCGCGGCCACGGGATTCCGCCTGTGCCCGGTGCGCGACGAAACTGAGCGCATCGACCGGCTCCGCGTTGACCAGGATGCTGACCTTCACGAGATCGGATTCGCGGTATTCATCCATCTGATAATCCAGGCTGGCGTACCCGCGCGACGTCGACTTCAAACGGTCGTAAAAATCGAACACCACCTCGTTGAGCGGCAGGCGGTAGACGAGCATGGCGCGGCTGCCGGCATAGGTCAGCTCGATCTGTTCGCCGCGGCGTTCCGTGCATAGGGTGAGGATACCGCCGAGAAACTCGTCCGGCACCAGGATGGTCGCCTTGATCCACGGCTCCTCGATGAAATCGATGTGGGTGGGATCGGGCATGTCGGCCGGGTTGTGCAACTCGATCATGGTGCCGTCGTTCTTGTGCACCTTGTAGACGACGCTCGGCGCCGTGGTGATGAGATCGAGATCGAACTCCCGCTCGAGGCGCTCCTGAACGATCTCCAGGTGCAGCATCCCGAGGAAACCGCAGCGGAACCCGAAGCCCAGTGCCGCCGAGGTTTCCGGCTCGTAGACAAAACTCGCGTCGTTCAGGCGCAGCTTGGCGAGGCTATCGCGCAAATCTTCATAATCCGCCGCATCGACGGGAAATAGGCTCGAAAACACCACCGGCACCGACGGCTTGAAGCCCGGGAGCGCGGTCGTCGCGGGACGTTTATCGTCGGTGATGGTATCGCCGACCTGGGTCTCTGCGACCGTTTTGATGGACGCCGTCAAATATCCCATTTCGCCCGGGCCGAGGCTATCGACAGGTGTCAGTTTGGGCGAAAACACGCCGACCTGGTCCACCAGGTGGACCGCGCCGTTGGACAGGAAACGCACCTTCATGCCTTTTTTCAGAATGCCGTCGCGCACCCGCACCAGGATCATCACACCGAGGTAAGGGTCGTACCAGCTGTCCACCAGCATCGCCTTGAGTTCGGCCTCCGCATTACCGGTGGGCGGCGGCAAGCGCTCGACCAACGCTTCCAGCACGTCCTCGACACCCATGCCCGTCTTCGCCGAAATGGGAATGGCATCGGACGCATCGATCCCGATCACTTCCTCGATCTGCTCCTTCACCCGGTCAGGCTCGGCGGCCTGGAGATCGATCTTGTTGAGCACCGGCACGATCTCGTGGTTGGCATCGATGGCGAGATAGACGTTGGCCAGGGTCTGCGCCTCGACCCCTTGGGTGGCATCGACCACCAGCAGGGAGCCCTCGCAAGCGGCAAGCGACCGGCTCACTTCATAGGAGAAGTCCACATGTCCCGGCGTATCCATCAGATTGAGGACATAGGTCTCGCCGTTTTTTGCGGTGTAGGAGAGGCGCACTGTCTGCGCCTTGATGGTAATGCCGCGCTCGCGCTCGATATCCATGGAATCGAGCACTTGTTCCTTCATCTCCCGGCTGGTCAGGCCGCCGCACTTTTCGATCATCCGATCGGCCAAGGTGGACTTGCCGTGATCGATATGCGCAATGATGGCGAAATTTCGGATATGGGCGAGGTCGGTCATGGAGCGGTGTCTAGCACCCGATAAGGGGAATTTCCACTCTGATAGGAGGCTATCCCTTTATTTCTTATGAATAACGTTTTCCGCGCCGTCGCCGCCCAAATAGACGGCGAGAATGCGCACCGGTTCGTCGCCTGTGTTCATACCGTTATGCCAGACGTCCATGGCCTCCATGAAGGCGTCCCCCGCCTTATAAACGCGCACGCCTTTGTCGCCATAATCGACCGTGGCCTCACCCGATAGGATATAGACGTAAAGCGGCACACCGTGTTTGTGCCAGCCCGTTTCCGTCCCCGGATTGATGGTGACGATCAGCGAGGCAATCTTGGCGCTTCCATCCAGATATGTGATGGGCTCACCGACAATGGTCTTGTCCGTGGACAGAACCGTTTTGGCTGTCGGATAATCCTTCTCGGTCGGGTCCTGGGCAGAGACCGTCGTGGCATAATGAAGAAGGCCGGAAAGGGCCACGAAAAGGCCGATGAGCAGGGTCCGCATCGATGATTCTCCAAGATAGGTAGAAGGCCTAGAACAGTCCCGACAGGAAGCTCGCGGGCGGGACGCCGATGATGGTTTCGTGCAAGGCCAGCAATATGGCATACACCACCAACCCGATGATCACGGGACCGAAGCCGATGCCTCGCCAGTCGATGGATGCCCGCCGGGTGAGCGCCGCAACGAAAGGGATGTTGGACGTCGCCGCCACATAGGCCGACCACGCCTGCCCGGACAATTGCTGCTTCTTCTTATCGATGAACCAGGTGCCCGCGAGGGCGAGCACGATAAACCCGCCGAAAAAGATGATCGCCGCAGCATCGCCCATGGCCGCCATATGAAGCGCGCCCCACAAGGCCAACCCCCACATCATCGGATGACGGGTGATGGTAAAAATGCCTTTGGGTCCATCATTGAGTTGAGCGGTCTTGCTGTTCACCGTCGCCGGGTTGCCGCGCATCTGAGCCGCGATAATCAAAATGAAGGCGATAGGCATGAGCGCCAACGGCAGATGGCGTAGGCCGATGGGCGCAGACCACACCGGTTCATACGGCGCGTTGATGAAGGCAAAGATCATCCACACCAATAACGCCGCCACCAGGAGCGAGTAGAGCCCCTTGTAGGGGCCGTCACCTAAACGCGCGATCAAAGTATCGCGTAGCTTGGTATTGCTGACGACAAGATGGGCACCGACAAAGGCGAGCGTCGCGATGAAAAGAAGAGGCAAGGTTCCAGTCATGGCGCGATACTAACCGGAAATCACGGCCGCTTGAACGGTCAATTGAGGTACTGGCGCGCTATACCTCAGGAACCTCGATATCATTGAGAGCACAGGCCGCCGTGACGGTGTTCTGCAGCAAGCACGCGATGGTCATCGGACCGACGCCGCCGGGAACCGGCGTGATGGCGCCCGCCACCTGTTTGACGCCCTCGAAATCGACATCGCCGCAAAGGCGCGCCTTGCCGTTGGGATCATCGGGGTTGGGCACCCGGTTCATGCCGACATCGATTACCGTGGCACCTGGTTTGACCCAGTCCTTCTTGACCAGTTCGGGCACGCCGACCGCCGCGACGATAATATCGGCGCGCTGCGCTTCGGCCGCGAGGTCGCGGGTTCGCGAATGAGCCACCGTAACCGTGCAACTTTCGGCCAACAGCAGCTGAGCCATGGGCTTGCCGACGATGTTAGAGCGGCCGATCACCAGCGCCTGCATCCCCGACAGATCTTTGCCCAGCACATCCTTGATCAGCATCAGGCAGCCAAGCGGCGTGCAGGGCACCAGCCCCGGCGCACCGGTGGCGAGCTTACCAGCATTGATGACGTGGAAGCCGTCGACATCCTTGGCCGGATCGATTTTGCCCAACACCGCCTGCGGGTCGATCTGCTTGGGCAACGGCAACTGCACCAGGATGCCGTGGATTTCGGGATCGCTGTTGAGTCCGTCGATAAGGGTAAGAAGTTCCTTCTGGCTGGTATCGACCGGCAACGTATGCTGCACCGACTTCATGCCCACCTCTTCGGTGAGCTTTGTCTTGCTGCGCACATAGATCTGGCTCGCCGGATCCTGACCGACGAGAACCACCGCGAGACCCGGCGTCAGATGATGAGACGCTTTAAGCTCTTTGACTTGTTCGGCGACCCGGGACCGCAACCCTTCGGCAAAGGCCTTGCCGTCGATGATTTTTGCATCTGCCATGGTGAAGACTTCATCCGTTTTTTGTAACCGTGTCGTCCAGCCAGGCGGCCAAACGGGCCAGCACTCTAGCCGGATCGCCCGAGATGGCAACGGTTTTACGGCGATTCGTCGCGCCCTGAACGATGCTGAGGGACGATTTGGAAATATCCCATTCGTGGGCCAGGAGCGCGATGAGCGCGGCGTTGGCCCTCCCTTTGTCCGCTGGTTCGGTCACCGATACCTTGAGCGCAACGCCGCCGACCGCATCGGGCGCCAATCCGCCGATCCCCCGGCGCGCGGCCTTTGGCGTAAGGCGGATCGCCGCCCACACCCCATCCTTGGTGGCGGAAAAAGGAGAGGCCGGATCAGTAGAGGAGGCGGCCGCCATATTCCCGGAGAAGGGAGCGCAGGAACCAGATCGCCAGGAGAACCACGATGGGCGAAATATCGAGGCTGCCGAAGCTCGGAATAAACCGCCGAACCCAGCGGAATACCGGCTCGGTAATGCGGTAAAAGAAATCGACGATCATATAGACTGGCCGGTTCGACGTGTTGATCACGTTGAAGGTGATCAGCCAACTCAGGATGACGGCGATTAGCACCGCCCATCCGTAAAGACTGAGGATGATATCGATCAGGCCGAGAAGAGATTGCATGCGGAACCGCTTGGGCTTGGTTGAAAGGTGGCAGAAACCCTACAAGGGGTTGGAACGGCTGGCAAGATATAGGCCGCCAAGCTTCACTTGACAGGGGCCGGGACCGGACACATTATCCGGCCTCCCGACCTCGGGGCCGGCACCCGCCGGCGACTGAGGAACGGAGCCGACGATAAAATCGGGATCGTCGATTTTATCGGAGGAGCCCGCAAGCGCGGGCCGCCGCCTCAGCGGCGAAAGCCAAGGGCACGGATGTGCCCGCCGGCGACTGAGGAACAATATGATGGGGCCGTAGCTCAGTTGGGAGAGCGTCGCGTTCGCAATGCGAAGGTCAGGGGTTCGATTCCCCTCGGCTCCACCAAACCTCCCAAAAACCTTAGGAAACACCGGCGGCGGCATCGGGTAGGATCATCTTTCGGTCCCCGCAAGTCACCAAATCTTCATTGGTCGTCAACTAATCTTCGCGCCACACAGTTTGTAGGCGTGGATAGGGGGACGAATGCCAGGGAGTCGAGACGCTGACAGGCCACTCGTGGCTGTGTACGACCTTTCAGTTTGTCCCGTTAATTATGATTTCGTGCACTTTTTGATTTTGTCCGAAATCGAGCGCACGCGGCTTGGCCTGTCTCACGTTCATATCGTCATTGTCCCAGGTGAAACCGACGGTTTTTTTTGGGGCATGCCTTACGACACAGAAAACAAATGGTGGCGACTTCAAAACATCGTCATGCCGGCCTGCTCCTTGTTGCCGTCGTGCAAACAGACCACACTATGCGCCAATCGAGAAGAAGCGGCGGCAACCATAGAAAAAGCCGAGCACACCTTTCCGAAGAATTATGATTTGAGTAAGCCCGTGGGTTATTACATGGTTTGCGAAGTTGTCGCAGCCTGGGCAATCCATGGACATGATTTTCCCTTGGCGGCCCCGGCGCAGGCCCGCTCATACATACAATCGTGGATCGATTCTTTCGCCAATGGAAAGCACGTTGTCACCATCACGTTGCGTCAAGCCACGTACCAGGAAATGCGCAATAGTGATGTCAATGCCTGGGCGGATTTCGCCCGTTGGCTCGAGAAAATGGGCTATTTCCCGGTTATTATCCCGGACACGGAAGCCATTTTTAAACCTCCACACAAAGCCTTGGACGGCCTCACGGTGTTCAATGAGGCAGCCGTCAACCTGTTGTTGCGGGCGGCGCTCTATGAACTGAGCTATTTGAATATGTATGTCGGCAGCGGCCCCACCTCGATCTGCCGCTTCAGTTCTCGTACGTGTTATCAGCACTTTCGCATAACGAGTCCTGGTTCCCTTGATACCAGGCCTGAAATCATCGAAGGCGTGTGGGGTGTCGACTACGGGTCGCAGTTTCCTTTTGCAGGCGAATATCAAAAGCTCATTTGGGAACCGGAAAGTTTCGACCTTCTGAAGGATGAGTTTTTAAAAATAGAAGGTGTGATTGACGGCCGCATCGACAGCTCTCAGTACCGCCCGGTTGTTGTTCCCAAACCGGAATCGATCGCCGAGAAATTCTATAAAGCCGGACGTTTTGTGCAGGCGAGAGATATCTACGAACATCTGCTTTCCCTCGGTCAGGGGGACGACAATCTCAAGTCCAAGCTCGGGCATATTTATGTCGAAATCGGCAATCCGGAGAAAGCGTTACCTATTTTGGATACGATTTCCCCTGACTCCCCTGAATCCTTAGAAGCCTCAATCCACAGGGCCGACGCCCACTTGAAAATGAACCAAATCGAAAAGGCAGTAGGACTATTCCGTGAGGCCGCCGCAAAAGCCGCCGCAGAAAATTCAGTTCTATACGTGAGTGCGGTGATCAAATTGGCCTGGGCCCTGGAATCCATCGATCGGCTCGGCGAAGCCATCGACGTTCTGCACCAATCCCTTCACCGGCTGCCGGACGAACTGCTTTTGTATCGCGCCTTGGGCGATCTGCTGGAATCACATGAACTATCCGATCCGGCAAAAAAGTGCTTCACGGCCGAACTTCGTCTAAGCGAGAAAAAGGGGTCCCTCATGGACGAGGATCCCAAATTGAAAATCCGGATAGGCGCCCTTCACAATAAACTTGGTGAGTATCAAAAAACGGCAAGCTCGCTGACGGAATTATTGGCAGTGCAGCCCGGCGAATGGACGGCCTACGAGCATCTTGCGGACGCGTTTGCCGGCTTGGGTCGTTTCGACGAGGCCATCCAGTCTTACGAAAATGGAATCAAGATGTCCTGGGGACGGGATGCGCAGCTCCACTACAAATTGGCCCTTGCCCTCAAGAAAACGGGGCGACTGGACGCCGCCGCCGAACGCACCGAACAATGTCTAAAACTCACCCACTCGAACTATTCGCGCGTATACGAACTTCTTGCGTCGCTATACCACGACCTGGGGAGGCAAATAGATGCCTCCAAGATGATCAGCGAACTAAATAAGATCAGGATCACTCAGGACTTAGGGTCGGAATTTCCGTGAATAACGCCTTGCCACGGTAAACGGCGGCGCGTGGCACTGAGTGAAGTTCTCGATCAAATGCGGGGACCTGGGGCTTATTGCCCAACATCCTCAAGTCCCAAAAAAACCAGGCCTAAACCCACCCGACTGGAGCCTCGGCACTCACACGCTATATTAGGGGGCAGGAGAACCGCCCACCGCCGGGGTCATTCGGGACCCCAGCCTTGGCCCGCGGCGTCCGGCACGCCATGATGGGCCCGAGAATAACGGAGAAACCTATGCCAGAGATCAAGGAGGCGCCCGCGCCCCAGCCGCAGAAAAAACGCGCGCCGCCGCGCCGTGCCCAAGTGGCGCGCGTCGAACAGGTACTGCCGCGCCTCACCCGGGTCACTTTCGGCGGCGACGAATTGGCGGGCTTTGGTCCGGCCAAGCCGGGCGGCCACATCAAATTGCTGTTCCCGGAACCGGGCGTCGATTGGCAGCCGGTCGGCCGCGGTGAAACTTCCAACGCGCCGCGCCCACCGTCGCGCACCTATACGCCGCGGCGTTTCGATGCCGCACAAGGCACTCTTGAGGTCGAATTCGTGCTGCATGGCGACGGCATCGCGACGAACTGGCTTGAACAGGCCAAACCCGGCGACCCCCTATTCATTGGCGGCCCCGGTGGCGGCTACGACATTCCCGAAGATGCCGAGGCGCTCGTGCTTTTGGCCGACGACACGGCCTTACCGGCAACCGGCATGATGCTGGAAGCGCTGCCGGACGGCTGCCTGCCTTACGTGTTCTGCGAGGTAACCGATACGGACGACAACCGGCCCCTGAGCCCTGACGTGCCGTCGACACCCAATTGGCTGTATCGGGCGGAGAACAATGCGCGGCCCGGCTCCCTGCTGGAAGAAGCGGCAAAGGCGCTCGAAACGCCCCCCGGCAATTGCTATTGGTGGATCGCCTGCGAGGCCGCGACCATGCGGCGCATCCGCCAGCATCTTCTTAAAGAGCGCGGCATCGAGCTAAGCCATATCCATTCACGCGGCTACTGGAAGCTAGGCGAGGAAAACTATCCCGACCACGATTACGGCAACGACTAAACCGGTTTAGTCGTTGGGCCATACCTCATCGGCGATTTCGCCGATGAGCTTCAGCTTGGCTTCCTGTTGCGGAATGCTCATGGTCGTGGCGTATTCCCCCGATGCGAAGCCGCATTGCGGGCTGAGCGCCAAACTCTCAAGGGGAACGAATTCGGCGGCTTCCGCAATCCGTTGCTTGATCACCGCTTTGTCCTCCAGCGTGCCGTCCTTGGTGGTGACCAAACCGAGCACCACGGTCGTACCGTCCCGCACATGCACCAACGGACTGAAATCGCCGGCGCGCGGTGAATCGTATTCCAGCAGCAAGGTGTCGTAATTGGAGAGACGCGGGAACAAGTCGGCGGCGATGCGGCCATAGCCACCGTCAGCGAGATAGCGCCCACCCGGCGCATTACCCCGGCACAGATGGATGGCCTTGGTGATGCCGGTGATGCCGTCGAATACCGAATTGTCGATTTCCGCATCCTCGATCAATTCAGCATCGAGATCCCGTCCCCATTCCTTGAACTTTGCGCGGATGCTGGGATCGATATGCCATTGGGAATAGTTGGGCGCGTCCAAATGGATGTAGTCGCAGCCCAGTTCGATCAGCTGCTCGACGACGCCCCGGATATAATCGCGCATGTCCAATAGGAAGTCGCGCACGTTGGGATAGGCGCCGCCCGAATACTCCTTTTCCCAGGCCACCCGATGCCAGCTCGGCGCCGGGAACGTGTATTTGGGTCGCGCCTTGGTCACGCTTCTGGCCAGCGCCGGATATTCCTGCCCGACGATGTCATAGCGTTTCCCCACCTTATCGACGATCAACGAGCGCGGGCCGACATCCCCTTCGACCAGCGGATTAAATTCACCGTCCGGATTCTTCCACAGCTTCATCCATTGCGGATCGGCCTGAATGGTCTCAAAGCCCGAGACCGATCCCAGTTCTCCCTCCCGAACACCCATGGTGGCGATGAAATTGGGGCGCCAGAACTCCCCGTCGGTCACCATGTCGAGGCCCGCCGCCTCCTGCATTTCGACAGCGTCCTTGATGGCGCCTTCGGTCAGGCTTTTGAGATCGGCGTCGCTAACCTTGCCGTCGCGCCAGTCGACGCGTGCCTTCCGAAGATATTCGGGGCGCAACAAACTGCCGACAACATCCGCGCGTGCGATCTTTGTCATTGTTTTTGATCTCCCCAATCCGTGTCGTCGGTTTTCTTGATTGTTCTTAGACGCCGAACATGTCCATTTTGAGGCCGAATGCCAACCGGCCGATGCCGCCGGCAAATGTCGGAATCTGCGACGAAGTGTGGCTGCGGTACATGGCGGCATCGCGGTAGTACCGCTCCATCCTCTGCCCGGTCCGCGCCGCCGACGAGCTTGCCGCGCGGAACATCATATCGACGGCGTCGCAGGCCATGTTACCCGCATATTGCAGCATGCCCCACATACGGGCGCTTTCCTCGACGGAGAAATCGGTGCCGTCCTCGGCCCAGCGCTGACATTTTTCCATGTACATCTCGCTCGCCCGGATCAGCATGGCTTCCGCCGCGTCGGTCAGCATGATCGCCTGGCCGAAATTGCGCTGCACGTCGCTGTTCTCGTACCAGGCGGTGACCGGCGGAAACCGCGTTTTTCGGGCCCGCGCGATGCCCTCCATCTCGTCGATGGCGGCGCGCGCCGCGCCGATCGCCGGCACGACCAACGAACAATGGTAAGGGCCCATGAGGCGCGCCAGATACATGGGATTGCCGTGCAACCGGGTGCCGTACGTGCCGTTGCTGATGTCGGCCGCCGACCATAGGCCAGGCGCCGACGGAATAACATGATGCTCGGGCACCACCGTTTCCTGAACGCGCACACTGTTGGACCCGCTTGCCCGCATCCCCAGCACATTATCGCCGCCCCAATCATCAAGGATATCATAGCGGTCACGGGGTACGATAAAGGTAATGTTTTCAGGCCCATCGCCGGGATTTTCGACAACGGCGGTTCCGATGAAATGGGTCGAATAGGGACAGCCCGAGGCATATCCCCACACACCTTCAACCAAATAACCGCCGTCCACCTTTTTGACGGGAACTGGAATGCCGGCCCGATGCGGCGCCACGAAGTGGCCATCGGCGGGAAAGATTTCAGCCTGCGCCTCTTCCGGCCATAGGGCGGCGACAACGGGCGCATGCGATGCGCCCAGCGTTACGCACCAACCGGTGCCAGGGTTGCCACGGCAAATCTCCAGCATCACCCGGTAGAAGGTGACGTAGTCGAATTCGTAACCACCGAACATGCGGGGTTGCAGAATGCGATAGAACCCGGCCTTGACGAACTCCTGCTCCAACTCCGGTGAATGGCAGCCGCGCTTCTCGGATGAATCCTGCTCCTCGCGAATTCTATCGCGAAGCGCACGAGCGCGATCGATCAGCATATCCCGCGTAAGGTCGGGCTCGGGCACGGGAATTCGTTGTTCCCTGGGCGGCACGGCGTTGGTCATAAAGCTCAATTTCCAAAAGTTCAGGTTGTTAGGCTTTCTTGTGCCGCATGGGACCACGCAGCGCCAGGAATGCAACCAAAATCACCGTCACGGCGATAATGCCGCCGCTGATCGGCCGGGTCACGAAAACGGTGAAATCCATGTCATTCGCCGTCAGTCCGTTGCGCAAATTTTCCTCAAGCAGCGGACCGAGAACGAGGCCGAGAACGATAGGCGCCATGGGAAACTCGAAGCGCAACAGAATGAACCCGAAAAGCCCGATGACCATGATCGCCATCACCTCGAAAGGCGTTCCGTTGACCGCGAAGCCGCCTGCCGCCGACAACACGGCGACCACCGGGATCAAGGTGTGGTTGGGAATGCGCACCACCCAACGCAGAAGGCCTCTGGCACTCAACCCCAATGCCAACATCAGGATATTGGCTAGTCCCATGGCAATAATGATGAAAATGAACTTGTTGCCGTCATCCCGGATGAAAAACGGACCGGGATCGATACCCTGGATAATCAACGCGCCGATCAGAACCGCGGTCACCGGATCGCCTGGAATTCCGACGGTCAACAGCGGCACCATGCCGCCGCCTGTCACCGCGTTGTTTGCGGTTTCCGCCGCGATCACGCCCTTTTCTTCCCCCTCGCCGTAGGCGTCGCCCGGCTTGGCGGTGCGCGCCGCTTCACCGAAGCTCACCCAGGCGGCGATATTGGGACCGAGGCTCGGCAATATACCGATGAAAGTGCCGATCACCGCGCTTTTCAGGAGCAGCCATTTGTTGCGCAGATAGATGGGAAGCACCTGACGTAATCGGAACTCCTTCTGTGGCGGCAACATGGTTTCCGAGGCATAGACGTCCTGCGCCTTTGTCAGCAGCTCCGTGATGCTGAACAATCCCAGCAGCGCCGGGATCAACGGCACGCCGCCCAACAGATCGATGGTACCGAAGGTCAGGCGCTGGGTGCCGGTCACCGCATCGATCCCGACGGTGCTGGCGATGATCCCGATCATCGCCGCAGCGATGCCCTTGAGCAACGACTGGCCCGCCACCGCCGCTACCGCGAATAGACCCAGCAACGCCAAACTGAAATATTCGACCGACGTGAATTTCAGCGCCACCTTGGCAAGCCCCGGCGCCAGGCTGGCCAGTACCAGTACCGAAAAGATGCCACCGATAAATGAGCAGATGACCGCGAGGCTCACCGCCTCGTCGGCGCGGCCTTTCTTGGCCAACATATAGCCTTCGATGGAGGTCGCGGCATTCGCCGGCGTCCCCGGCGTATTGATCAAAATCGCCGGAATGGAACCGGCGAAATAGCCGGCGGTATAGGCCCCCAGCAGCAATGCCATAGCCTTTCCAAAATCCATATCGAACGTAATCGGCGTGATCACCGCCAGCCCGGCAATGACGGTCACGCCGGGCGCCGCGCCGAAAATCAGGCCGGCGACGACACCGACCACCAACAAGAGCACGACGACGGGGTCTGTGAACTGAGCGAGCGCCCAGAGAATATCTTCTTGGGAAATCAAATCCATTGGGGCAACAGTATTTCAAAGCCGTAGCGAAAGATGACGAACGTGATCAGCGATACCGCGATGGGCGTGATCACAAGCTGCTTTCCGCTGCGCGCGCCCAGCAGATACATGGAAGCCAACATCAGCGCCCAGGTCGACAGCCGGAAATCGACGATGGTGAAGGTGAAGAAATAAAGCAGGAACACCACGATCAGACCGATGACACGCAGATCGGAAAAATTGGGCAGCGATTTCCGCGTCGCCAGCAGCCCCTTAATCGCCAGCCCCAGACCGCATAGCGCCAACCCGATACTGGCCAACACCGGGAAGAACCGTGCGGTGAGAACCTCTTGCGGCGCGGTCTCGATTTGCCAGGACAAATAGGTCATCACGGCACCGGCCACGATGAGCGCAAGGCCCGACAGAATATCGGGGTGACGAATCATGATTGGATGTCCCTGAGTCGGTTTTTTATACAAACCAACGCCTGCTCCCCTACGGGAGCAGGCGCGGTTCAAATCAAGTAAGGGTTTAGGGCTCGATCGGCCGTTTCAGCAATCCGACCGCGTCGAGACCTTCGCGGTAGCTGACGATGGCCGCCTGCACGTCTTTCAACAGCCCGTCGGCGTCCTTGTAGTCCGGCGTGAACGCGAACTTCTGCAGCGTGACCTTCATCTCGTCGCTGGTGACGGTCGTCTTGATGGCCGCCGCCAGCTTGTCGACCACGTCCTGCGGCGTTCCCTTCGGTGCGAACAAGCCCCAGAACGACGTCGCAACGACATCGTAGCCCTGCTGCTTCATGGTCGGAATCATTGGGGCATATTCCCATGTGTCGGCCGACGTCACGGCAATCGGGCGGTAGTCACCCTTGCCGACACCGTCCTTGACCTGACCGGGGATACGGCTGGCGCCGAACATGATGAATTCGACCTCTTTCGACAGCAGCTTGGTCACGGCGCCCTGGCCGCCCCTATTGCCGATGTGAACGAGATCGAGACCGTTTTTCTTGGCCCAGGTGGCGCCGGTCAGATGCACCGAAGAGCCGGTCCCCACGGTGGTGTATTTGGTTCCGGGGTTGGCTTTCAGATAGGCCGCCAATTCCTTCACGTCCTTGACCGGGCTATCGTTGCGTACCGCAACGCCCATGGGCAGATAAGCAAGCTTACCCAGCGGCACGAAGTCCTTGTGGGTATAGCCGGTGTCGCTGGCCTGGGTCGTCGAGCCCAAGGTGCCGTCGGAGCCAACCACCAGCGTGTAGCCGTCGGGCCGGGCTCGTGACGCCTGTGCGGTCCCCACGGCGCCGCCGCCGCC
>JGI12481J13897_1000174_pt1 | contig 29015 bp, 24 predicted proteins | sample TtaePargueraPR_FD_13897 | JGI IMG/M metagenome (IMG submission 13897)
TCTCTCAAGAAACAGAGAAAAAATAGATGAAATTTTAGCAACCATTTTGTCCACTTGAAAAATAAAGGTCAAAAAAATCAACCATTTTGTCTATTAGACCAAATATTACGTTCATGATGACACGTTTCTATACAAGTATTTCGTTAAGCACTCTACTATTACAACATACACCTTGCTTCATAGATCTTCTCCTTACTAAACCATTCTGCTGCTAAATCGACGAAGTCTGGATTTGATTCTTTTATCAAATTCCATTTCCATGCTTTATGCCATCGTTTGAGTTGTTTTTCTCTGCTTATCGCTGATGCCATTCCTTGAATGCGTTTCAAAGTGTAATAAGTCCGTAATGCTGTATTTTGCAGTAAAACGACTCCCTTTTCCGGCTTTGTGTTGTAAAATACGATTTTCTAACTGACTCGTGACCCCAATATACAGCACCGTCCAATTTTTATTGCTTAGAATATATACATAGCCAACTTTGCTCATCTGATTGATTTTGGGCTGATAAATATAGTTAGATTTGATTTATTTGTGAGATGGGGTTTTGAAACGGATAATCTGCCGGGGATGTGTCGAGTTTATACGCTAAGTTCTTATGAAAAAAGTCATCCTGAATTTATTTCAGGATATGTTGTGTCTTGGAACATACTCCTAATGAAATTAGGTCTGGGTTGCTATGGGTGCTGAACCAAGTTCAGCATGACGCGGTTCTATACAAATATTTCGTTCAGCATGACCGTTTCTATATGAATATTTCATTTAAATTAAATTTACCCCTTTCAACCAACAACTTCCCAAATTTTCGTTTATTTGCTGATTGAAAACTTGATTGATATTCCATGCAAGACCCTTCGTCTTCAAATGCTTCATCTTCTTTACAAATAGATCCTAAAGTTTACCTCGCTTATGTATTGCGCTATTGGTACTTGTTGCTGATTGGCTTAATGGGGGCTATGCTCTATGCTTACTATCAAGTGCGTTATACGCCGGCGACCTATAGTACTAATTCGAGAATGTTGGTAAAAGACGAATATTCCTCTTGGGGGCAGGAGTACTTTTTGCCGGGCATGGAATTGGTGAGCAGCCGCAACCGTTTGGTGAATGAAATTGGCATTATCAAGTCTTTCCCTTTGATGGAAAGGGTGGCAGAGCGCTTGGATTGGAAAGTTTCTTACTTCAAAATTGGTAACATTAAAACCACAGAACAATATCCTTCTTCAGAATTTAAGGTGAAAGTGCTCCAAGGAGTACCTCAGGGGGGACGTTATTTTTTGCGCTTTGAAAATGCCAATTCTTTTTATTTTGCAAAGCAGCAAGACAGCCTGGAGTACAGTTCGCTTTATCAAGTGGGGCAACCAATGGGGGTAGGTGAAAGTGAAATCACGATAGAAAAAGTAAGCGCCAGCATTAGCACAACAGATGATTATTCTTTTCAGTTTAATTCGGATGATGCTTGGGCGCGTTATTTTCAACGAGCATTAAGCATTAATGCTGAGCAGGAAGAATCTTCCATTTTAGTGTTGAGTGAAAACAATCAAACGCCGGCGAAGTCCATCGACTTTTTAAATGCCATGATGCAGACTTATATTGAATGGGGGCGGGAGCAGAGCAATCAAATTGCTGCCAATACCATTGCTTTTGTGGATGAGCAGTTGCGTGGCATTGCTGATTCTTTGGTGGTTACCGAGCACCGCTTGGAGCAATTTCACCAAAAGAATTTTTCAGAACGCATTTTTATTTCCGAGGAAAATGCCGGTGCCAATATGCAAACGGTTTTGGAGCTGGAGGAGCAGTTGACCCAAAGAAGTGTGCAAAAAGAATATTATGCGGCTTTGATTCGTACCTTACAATCGGAGGAGTTTACTGCCTTTCCTTCCGCAGCGGTTTTTGGTTTTCAAGACCCCAATGCCGATCAAATGATTGATCGTATTCATCAAATGGTACAAGAAATTACGCAGGAGTCTTTTCGTTTAAAAGAAGAGTCTGAACCTTTGGAAAGGCAAAAGGCTGAACTTCAAAAGCAAAAAGAAGCTTTGATCACCATTGCGCGAGCCAATCAAGAACAAGTGATGGAACTCATTGACTCCTTAAAAAGGGAAGTACACAAAGAAGAAAATAAAGTACTTCAAATTCCAAGCGAACAAAGAGAGTACTTTAATTTGATGCGAGAGAATAAGCTGCTCAATGATTTGTATACTTTTTTATTGAACAAACGCTCAGAAGCGGGCATTGCCAAGGCTTCCAATTTACCCAAAGCGCAAATTTTGGACTATGCCGATCAGCATAGAGTGAGTTATGTGGGGCCAAACTCCTCTAATATTTTTATGCTTTCTACCTTTTTGGGCTTAGGTATTCCCTTGGGACTGATTTTGGGTATTTATTTGTTGAACAACAAAATTGTAGACCCCTCTGATTTAGAAAAGGTCACTTCTATTCCGCTCTTGGGTTCAGTGGGTTATCGTAAAGATATTGATAACAACCTAGTGGTTTCCGGAAACCTAAAGTCAGTGATTGCAGAAGCCTACCGCAGCATACGCACCAACCTAAACTTTATGACAGAAGGCAAGGATAAAGTGAAAATCTTGGTAACTTCTTCCATTAGCGGGGAGGGTAAAACGTTCACTTCTATTAATTTAGCAGCCATTTATGCAGCCAGTGGCAAAAAGACCGTGATTTTGGGAGCAGATTTACGTAAACCTAAAATTTTTCAAGATTTTGGGCTAAATAATACAGTGGGTTTAAGTACTTATTTGATTAATAAAGGAAGTTTAACGGAAGTCGTTCAACAAACAAAGGTGGAGAACTTGGATTTAATTTCTTCCGGACCGGTGCCACCCAATCCCGCTGAGTTAATTGAATCGACAAGAATGGACGAATTGATGCAGGAACTGGAAAAGCAATATGAGGTGATTATTATTGATTCACCACCCTTAGGCTTGGTGACGGATGCCTTATTGTTAAAAAAATACGCCGATGCCGGTTTGTACATTGTCCGCCATAATTATACTAAACAAAATCACCTCAAAAATGTAAACCAATTGTATGCCGATGGAGTGTTGAGCAAAATGGGGGTTGTCGTAAATGCTGTACAACAGCGAAAAGGTTTGGGCTATGGTGGAGTTTACGGCTACGGTTATGGCTACGGTTATGGCTACGGTTATGGCTACGGTTATGGCTATTATTCAGAGGATAAAAGCTAAGCAGGTTTGAGCTCCTTAAAGCGTAAGTCGGCAATAGCTTTGGTCTGGGATTTCGGCGGTTTGTTGATCAATCGCGGTTCAGGATTTATCATATCTATCTTTTTGGCGCGACTATTAAGTCCTGAAGAGTTTGGATTAGTAGGTATGGCAGCAGTTTTTATTGGCATTTCTCAAGTGTTTGTTGATGTGGGGTTTGCTTCTGCCTTGGTTCAACGAAATGAAAATTCAAACCTTGCATATTCTTCTGTTTTTTATTTTAATATATTTTCCGGAGCTTTACTTACGTCTGTCTTTTATCTTTTATCTCCCTATATTGGGAACTTTTATGACAATACAGAAATAACTTCTATCGTACGTTGGTTGTCTTTAAGTTTCTTGTTTAATTCATTAAATCAAGTGCAGTCAGCTATTTTGACCAAGCAGCTTAACTTTAGAGTATTGACAATTAGAAATGTAGTTGCGTCAATTTTAGCAGGGATTGTAGGTGTCATTGCTGCATACCAAGGTCTAGGTGTTTACGCTTTAGTTTTACAATCGCTGATAAATAGTGTAATGAGTACTATCTTATTGTGGAGCATCTCTTCCTGGAAGCCTTCATTACTATTTTCTTTTAAAGAGTTGAAAGGCTTAATGGGCTTTAGTTCCTATGTTTTTTTTGACCGTTTGGTATCAACGGCTTTTAGAAAGTTAGATGTATTAATTATCGCAAAAGTTTTTTCTCCTGCAACTTTGGGTTTTTATAGTCGAGCAGTTTCACTAAAAGATCAAGTAACCACTTATTCATCAGCAAGCATTCAAAAGGTATTCTTTCCAGTATTATCTTCGCTTCAGAATAATTCTAAAGATTATACTAATATCTATTTTAGAGTGATCTCAATAGTTACATTCGTTTCATTTTTTTTAACGGGGATTTTGTTTTTTATGGGAAGAGAATTAATAATTGGACTTTTTGGGCAAAAGTGGGAAGCATCAGTCCCTATTTTTGAAGTGCTTGTGCTTGGAGTTTGTACATACCCATTAAATTCAATGATTGTAAATGCTTTTATGAGTAAAGGTCTTTCAAAAGAAAATTTTAGAATAGGCTTGTTTCGAAAGCTTATTCAAATAGGCCCATTGTTACTTGCATATTTCTATGGGATTTTTGAGTTTACAGTTGCTGTTGTTGCAATTAGTTATCTACTGACGTTTATAAATATTTATTATTTGAATAAATATACTCAATTATCTATACGAGATCATGTTAATAAGTTGGTTGATGGAGTTTTACCACTCGTTCCTTTTGTTGTAATTTCTAAACTTGTAGAAATGGATGAGTTGAAGCTGAAATTAATACTGTTAATTACTTTTGTGATTACATATATATTGTATAATTGGGTTAAAGGTACAGAGGGCTTAAAGTTTATGATTGTAAATGGGAAAAAATTATTTAATAGAAGGTGATAGTTAACAAAATCAAGTATTTTATAAGATTAAAGTGTGTTGTACCAATTCTTTTAAAGGGTAAACCCAAGGTATTTTGTATTGGAATGAATAAAACCGGGACAACTTCTTTAAAAAAAGCTTTTGAGGATTTAGGTTTTTTAGTAGGTAGCCAGAGGGCTGCAGAGATGTTATTAAAGAATTATATAAAAAATGATTGTAAACCAATTTTTAAATATGTGAAAAGTGCACAAGTCTTCCAAGATATCCCATTTTCATTACCAAATACATATAAATTTTTGTATAATAAATTTCCAAATGCTTATTTTATTTTAACTGTTCGGGATAGTCCCGAGCAATGGGTAGATTCTATTACAAGATTCCATTCAAAATTATTCGGTAATGGTAAAATACCTACAAAGAAGCAGCTTGAAGAAGCTAATTATGTATACAAAGGTTTTATGTGGAATGCAATGAAGTCAATTGCCCCAATTAGTGATGAAAATCCTTATGATAGAGAGGTGTTAGCACAAGCTTATTTAAACTACAATAAAGAAGTAGAAAAATTTTTTAAAAAAAACAACTGTCGGTTTATAAAAATCAATTTATCAGAAAAAGGGAGTTATCAAAAGCTAATTGACTTTTTAGGAATAACTTCGCCATTTGATGATTTTCCATGGGAAAACAAAACTTCAGAAATAAAATCGAAATGATTCCTGTTACTAAACCTTACTTGCCTGCTCAAGAACAGTATTTGCATTACATTACCGGTATTTATGAGCGTCAATGGTTGACGAATAATGGACCTTTAGTGCAGGAGTTTGAGCGTCAATTAAAGGATTATTTAGGGATAAATCATTTACTTTATTTAGCCAATGGCACTTTAGCCTTACAATTGGCGATTAAAGCTTTGGATTTAAAGGGAGAAATCATTACAACGCCTTTTTCCTATGTTGCGACTACCAGCAGCATTGTCTGGGAAGGTTGTACTCCTGTTTTTGTAGACATTGATTCTAAAACTTTAAATATTGATCCTCAGAAAATAAAAGCAGCCATAAGGGAGCAGACTTCTGCCATTTTAGCGACCCACTGTTTTGGTAATGCTTGTGACATAGCGGCCATAGAAAAGATTGCAAAAAAGCACGATTTAAAAGTAATTTACGATGCCGCACATTGTTTTGGAACTAAATACAAAGGGAAAAGCATTTTTGAATATGGGGACATTAGTATCACGAGTTTACATGCCACCAAACTGATGCATTCGGTAGAGGGAGGGTTGGTGTTTACACAAGATGAGAAGGTATTAGAACAAATGGCGTTTATGCGTAACTTCGGACATGCCGGTTTTGAAAAATTCAATGGGGTAGGAATAAATGCCAAAAACTCGGAATTTCATGCGGCTATGGGGCTTTGTGTTTTAAAAGACATTGAACTCATTTTAGCCAAGAGAAAAGAGCAGTCCTTGAGGTATGATGAACTTTTGAGTGCTTTGCCTATTCAGAAACCCATTGTTCAAGAAAATTGCAACTTTAATTTCGCTTATTACCCCATTCTGTTTGAAAGTGAAGCCATCACCTTGAAAGTAAAAGCCGCTTTGGAAGCCGAAGGCATTTTTCCAAGACGTTACTTTTACCCTTCTTTGAGTAGTTTGGATTATGTGAAAAAATCGGCTACACCCGTTTCTGACGATTGCGCTTCTCGAATTTTGTGCTTACCATTGTTTCATGAGCTTAATAAAAGGTCTCAGTTAAGCATTACAGCTGTAATTAAATCTACTTTAAAAAATGAAAATACTAGTTGTTAGTGATAATGTAATTCAATATGAACGTGTAAAAAGTGTGTTTGAAGTTCAGAAAAAAAAAATGAAGATAGAAGTGGATTACTACCATAGTGGTAATCATTCTCCATTAAAAAACCATTCTGATTTTAAGGATAAAGAGAACTCTTCAATTGATGTAAAGAATCAGATTAAGTTTTTAGTTAATAATTATGAATTAATAATATCAGTTCATTGTAAACAGCTTTTTCCTAAAAAATTGGTTGATTCTGTGCGATGTATCAATATCCACCCAGGCTATAATCCTATAAATAGGGGGTGGTATCCGCAGGTATTTGCTATTATAAAAGACTTGCCGGTAGGAGCAACTATACATGAGATGGATAAAGACTTGGACCATGGTCCAATAATAGCTAGGGAGTTTGTGGAAAAGTATGATTACGATACTTCATTAGACATCTATAATAGGGTATTAAATAAAGAAATTGAATTGTTTGAAAAAAACATCACATTAATTGTTAATAACAGTTATAATAAAATACAACCTGAACATGAGGGTGTTCTATATCTTAGGAGCGACTTTGAATCATTATGTCAGTTAGATTTAGACAGAACTTTAACATTTAGAGAAGCAATAAATCACTTAAGAGCATTAACACATGGCGAATATAAAAATGCATATTTTTATAATGATGATGATAAAAAGATTTATGTCTCTATTAATCTTGAATTAAATGGAAGTGAATAAACCATTAGTTAGTGCTTGTATTATTACTTATAATCACGAAAAATTTATCCGTGAATGTTTAGAAGGGGCAATTAATCAGAAACTGAGCTATCCTTATGAAATTGTGATCGGTGAAGACTGCTCAACAGATAAGACAAAACAAATCTGTAAAGAATATAAAAAGCGTTATTCAGACTTGATTCGATTAATAGAAAGGGATGATAATATTGGAATGAATGGAAACTGGGCTGAGACAATTAAAGCCTGTAACGGTAAATATATAGCTCTTTGTGAAGGGGATGATTATTGGATAGATCCAAAGAAATTACAAAAGCAGGTGGATTTTTTAGAGCAAAATAAAGAATATGCCGCATGCTATCATAAAACAATGGTTGTTAATGAAAGAGGAAAGTTGATAAAAAGTAGTAAATGGACAAATTACAATACTCATACTAAGGAGGACTTGTTATATTCAAAAGGAGAAATGATTACTAATACTATTTTATTTAGAAATAAGTTGGATCTGTCTGATATAGGTACAGTTGTAAATGCTGATACTTTTCTCTTCCATAAAATTGGAGAAATAGGAGGTGGGAAATTCATAAACGACATAGAGCCTTCATGTTATAGGGTTCATAGTGGTGGAATATGGAGTTTAAAGGAAAGTCGATTTAAGTTAAAGAGTTCGATTAAGACTTATGAGTCAATTTTAATTAGTCTCAAAACTAATGGTTATACAAAAAAAGTTTATGAAATTTATAATAAAAATGCTAGACTGGTAAGTGATTTCATGATTAATGAGCTAAGAAGGAGGAGCTTTAAAGGTTATATATATGGATTAAGAGTTCTTATTGATATGCCATCTGTAAAAATGAAACCATTTATAAAGGTTCATTTCAAATCAGTGATTAAAATATTAATTAGAAAATTTAAACTTTAATAGAAATGCATTTATTAATAATTCCATCAGAGGAGTATGTGCCCAATCATAAGCCAACTGCTTCGATTTTTCAACATGATCAAGCAAAATTATTATTAACTGAGGGGGTGAAAGTTGGAGCATTATCACTTGCTTTTCCATATTCATTTTTATTACTCGTAAAAGCACTCTTTGGATTTAAAATAAAAAAATTAAATAACTTTTCTCGTTTCAAAATAATGGGTATGTTATTTAATCTAATTTTTTTTCGTAAGAAAAAATCAATTTCTGTAATCCAAAATGATGGAGTCAATGTTCTCCGTGTTAATGGAGCTTTTATGTTTAGAAAGTCTGATTTTGAAAAAAATTATCTGAAAACATTAAAGTATTATGGAGATTATGCAATTTCTAAATATATTCGTCTTTATGGCAAACCTGACATAATACATGCGCACAATATCTTTTATGCAGGTATATTGAGTGATTACTTATCAAAAAAATACAATATTCCAATTTTATTAACAGAGAGGAGTTCTGAGCATATTATGACAGAGATTAGTGATTTTAAAAGAAGAATAGCAATTAAGGGATTTAAAAATATAAAGAATATTAATGCAGTTAGCCCTTCTTTAGTTGAGCAAATTACGAAGCTGTATGATATACCAGAAGGTAAAGTTAGATGGGTTCCTAATGTTATTCCATCTGATTTTGAAGAAGCAGAGTTAAGATCAAGTAATAACTGTTCATTTGTTTTTTTAAATGTTGCAAATCTTATTGAATTGAAAGGACATGAAGACTTGATTCGTGCATTTAATAAAGTAATTAACAAAATGCCCAATGCAGAGCTAAGGATAATCGGTGGTGGTAAGTTAAAGAATCAACTAAATGATTTGATTAAGAAGTTTGGATTAGAAGAGAGGGTGAAACTCTTAGGATATCAAAGTCGGGAAATAATTTTAGAACAAATGCACCAATGTGATGTATTTGTATTCCCAAGTCACTATGAAACGTTTGGAGTTGTACTTCTTGAAGCTACAGCAATGGGGAAAGTGGTAGTCGCTTCAAGTTGTGGAGGTCCTGAATGTATTGTGAATGATATAAATGGTATTCAATTTCCACCAAAAGAAATTCAGAAACTTGCGTCAGCATTATTAAAAGTTTATAAAAATAAAGGAAAATATAATGCAGAAGATATTAAACTTGATAGTATTACTAGGTTTGGAAGAAGCCAGTTTTTAAAAAAAACTCTTAGAACCTATAAAGAAATTATAAATGATTACCATAATTGATTACGGCGCAGGCAACATCAAATCCATTCAAAATATGCTTAAAAAAATTGGAGTTGCCTCCATTATTAGCAATAAAGCTGAGGAGATTAGTGTTGCAGAAAAGTTGATATTACCCGGTGTTGGACATTTTGATCATGGTATGAAAAATTTAAGGTCAAGTGGTCTGATTGAAGTAATAAATCAAAAAGCCAAAGAAGAAAAATGTCCGATTTTGGGTATTTGTTTAGGAGCTCAATTAATGGGTGATCAAAGTGAAGAAGGAGTTGAAAAAGGATTGGCTTGGATACCGATGGATATAGTAAAGTTCGATAAAAGTCGTTTAGGTGAAAAATTAAAAGTGCCCCACATGGGATGGAACAAAATCAGCAGAAGAAGAAAGAGCGACAACAAGATTAGAGAGCGAGAGCATATTGAGAAAACAACTTTGTTTGATGGATTGGGAGAAGATGCGCGTTTTTATTTTGTGCATACTTACCACATGATGCCCCAAAATGAATCTGCTATTTTAGCAATTACTACTTATGGTTATGAGTTTGTTTCGGCAGTGCAACATGAAAATATTTATGGAGTGCAATTTCATCCGGAGAAAAGTCATTCATTTGGGATGCAGCTTTTGAAAAATTTTAGCGAATTATGATTAGCTTTCAGAGTAGACTTATACCGGTATTAACGTTAGCAGGAGATAAGTTGGTAAAAACGGTTCAGTTTAAAAAGCCTAACTATATTGGCGATCCGGTGAATGCAGTTAAAATATTTAATGACAAAATGGTGGATGAAGTGGTTTTATTAGACATTACAGCCACTAAAGAGAAACGAGAGCCGAATTATGATAAAATTGAAGAAATATGCAGTGAAGCTTTTATGCCATTTGCTTATGGTGGAGGAGTACAAAAAATAGAGCAAATTCAAAAGTTATTTCAATTAGGTATTGAAAAAGTGGTACTTAATTCTGCTTTAGCTACAAACCTTAATTTAGTTCAAGAAGCCGTTGCCATTTTTGGTTCACAAAGTGTAGTTGCCTCTATTGATGTAAAGAAAAGTATTTTTGGAAAATATCATGCGTTTACGCATTCGGCGAAAAGAAAAGTAAAGAAAAATTTGTCGGATTATATTAAATCAATAGAAGAAGTAGGAGTAGGGGAATTATTTTTAAATACTGTTGATCGAGATGGAACATATCAAGGATTTGATTTAAACTTAATAAGAATGATGTCTGAATTAGTAGACATCCCCTTAGTGGCTTGTGGAGGAGCTGCAAATTTAAGTGATTTCAAAAAAGGAATAGAAGCCGGAGCCTCTGCAGTAGCTGCAGGTAGCTTTTTTGTTTATTCGGCAAAAGGAAAAGGAGTATTGATTAATTATCCTCAAAATGGAACAGTGTTTTAAAGCAAATAAAATGCATTAAATTTAGCTTAATTTTGACGAGTTAGTAATAACTGTAGATTGATATGATAGATAAGGATAATATTGTTCATTGGGGAAATACAAAGTTTATTCCAAATAATTATAAACAATGTGAAGTAACTGTGATGGACAATATTGCAGACCCAAATATAAGATTTGATAAAAAGGGTATTTGCAATTATTATTATGAATATAATAAATTAGTAAATAAAAAACCTTGGTTTGAGAATTCAGATCTTAAAAAGAAAAAATATGAAGAGACAATTAGAAAGCTAAAGTCATCAAATGGAAAGTATGATTGTGTTCTAGGAATTAGTGGTGGGGTGGATAGCACTTTTCTGGCGTATTTATTAAAACAAGAAGGAGTAAATGTATTATTAGTTCACTTTGATAATGGATGGAACTCCGAACTTTCTGTTCAAAACATTCATAATATTGTAGAGAAAACAGGTTTTGACTTAGAGACCTTTGTTATGGATTGGGAAGAGTTTAAAGATTTGCAGCGTGCATACTTTAAAGCATCTGTTTTAGACCTAGAGGTGCCAACTGACCATATGATTTTTGGCTCTATGTATAAGATTGCTAAGTCGAAAGGAATTAAGTATATTATTAGTGGGAATAATATAGTAACAGAATGGTTACTTCCAAAGGCATGGTACTACCCTAAGTTTGACTATACTAATTTAAATAATATTCATAAAAAGTACGGAACTCTTAAATTAAAAAAACTACCAGCTTTGGGAGTTTGGCATCTTGCCTACTATCAGTTGTTCTTAAGAATTGAGGGAGTAACAATTTTAGATTATTATGATTATAATAAAAAGGTAGTAAAAGAGATAATTAAGTCTGAACTGAACTGGAGAGACTATGGTGGTAAGCATTATGAATCAATTTTTACACGGTTTTATCAGGGGTATATATTACCAAATAAGTTTGGTATTGATAAACGAAAGGCTCATTTAAGTAATTTAATTTTATCAAATCAAATAACTAAAGAAGAAGCTATTGAAGAGTTAAAGAACCCACCCTTAGAACATAGTATTGCCATTTCAGACAAGTCTTATGTTGCTAAAAAGCTAGGTTTTAGTGAATCTGAATTTCAAGATTTATTGTTAATGAAAAACATAAGTCATGAAAGTTTTGGAACTGATAAAAAAGACAGAGAGTTATATTTTAAAATTATGAAAGCTCTTAAGCCAATAACGAGGATGTTCAAATGATAAATGTACTTTTTATTGCTGTTGAATTTCCTCCTTATCAAAGCCCCGGAGTATTTAGAACTTTATATTTCACAAAGTACATGGAAAGCTTTGGCATAAAGCCTATTGTATTAACTGTTGACCCGGATGCTAATATTGAGCGGTTTAATAAAAATTACAACCCACACCTTTTAAAATTGTTGGGTAGTGAAACTGTTGTGATCAGGACAAAACTAGAAGATACTTCATATTCCAAAAATAACTTATATAGAAAAATACAACAATACTTTAAAGTTCAAGATAGAATAGCAAGATTTTGGGAAGAATCATTATTTAAGAAATTGCCTGAAGTAATGTCTAAATATAACCCAAAGGTAGTTATAAGTAGTTTGCCTTTCTTTAGTCAAGCTGGTTTAGCTATTAAAATTTCAAAAGAGTATAAATTACCCTTGATCTTTGATTTAAGAGACAATTGGTCAAAATGGTGTATTAGTCCCTATGCTTCTTATTTTCATTATCTATCAGTTTTACACAATGAAAAAAAAGCCATTGAAAATGCTTCTTCAGTTATTACCGTGACAGAAGAATTGAAACAAATTTATTTAGAAACAAATAAGAAGATTGATTCGAATAAAATAAAGGTAATTCCAAATGGGTATGAAGATGGATTAAAGTTTAAAAAAACGATTGATTTTAAAGGCATAAGTGATGTAAATACACAACAAAAAATAATTATAGCCTATGTTGGATCTTACTATTATAATCCACAGATGCACAATGACATGGCTGCGCCCTGGTATAAGAAAAAAGGGCATAAAATGCTACAATACAATCCTACTAAAGAGAACTGGTTATATAGGAGCCCTTATTTTTTTCTAAGAACACTTTACAAGTTATTTGAAATTAATCCTTGTTTTAAAAACGTCGTACAATTTCATCACTATGGTAACTCACCTATTTGGCAAGATCAAATGATTAAAGAGTTTAATATGGAGAGTGTTTTTGTAAAAAAGGGTTTTCTACAACATCAAGAGTTGCAAGATAACTTGCTTAATGTTGACTTGTTTTTAAGTACTGCATTAAAAGTTGAAGATGGACTAGATTATGCAATAGCTTCTAAAACGTTTGATTATATTAAAAGCGCAAAACCTATTTTAGCTTTTACACCGGAAGGTGCTCAAAAAGAATTTATTCAAGCTTCTCAAACAGGTATTGTTTTTAATCCTGATGATAAAACTGAACAAAATGCTCGAAGATTAGAGAGTTTACTGATTAATGGAGTTAAACTAGAAGTTAATTTAGAGTATCTGAAAGAGTATAATAGAAAAAAACAAGCAGAAAATTTTGTAGGTGAAATTTTAAAGGTTTTATCAAATAAAACATGAAAATAGCAGTTGTTGGAAAATTTTATACTGAGGGCTTTGGTTTACATATAGAGGAGGCTCTATGTGAAATGGGGCATACAGTAGTTCGTATTGACCCTGAGGTTAATTTTGAAAAGTTAAAACTTATCAGCAAGCGTTTTCAGCAAATTAATAAAACATTATATCAGGAAATTTTTGGCAAAATTTCAAGAGTAAGATCATATAAATCAAATATTATTTTTGATGCGATTAAGACTGAAAATATTGATTTAACTATTGTACTTCATGACTTTTTAACCAGAGAAGAAGTATTAAAAATTAAAAGTATCTCAAAATCACCAATTGTATTATGGTTTCCCGATGCTATAAGTAATTTTCAAAAGTCGATGTTTTTTTATGCAAACTATGACATTTTATTTTTTAAAGATCTTTATTTGGTAAAACAATTTAGAGAGGAATTGTTGCTAAATACATATTATTTGCCCCAATGTTGTAATCCAAATAAGCATAAAATAGTTGACTTAAGCGATGAAGATATAGGGAAGTACCAATGTCAAATTACAAATGCAGGAAATTTATATCCAAGTCGAGCAGCTCTACTTAGTCAATTGGTTAATGATTATAATATTAAATTATGGGGAAACTTACCAGCAATTTGGTTAGATGCCCCAGAGTTAAATAAAATTGTGATGGGAGAAATGGTCTATAATGAAGAGAAATCAAAAGCATTTAGTGCAGCAAGAGTTGTTTTAAATAACTTGCATCCAGCAGAAATTAATGGAGTGAATAAAAGAACTTTTGAAGTTCCTGCTTGTGGAGGTCTACAGATTACTAACTATCGAGATTGTACTGTTGATTTATTTGATATCGATAAAGAGATTGTTTGCTATAAAACTTTTAACGATTTAAAAGAGAAGTTAGATTATTATATCGATGAAAAAAATGAGTCTGAAAGGCAATCGATAATTGCCGCCGGTAAGAAAAAGGTGCTGGCTAAGCATACCTATCGACACAGGCTTAACGAGTTAATTGAAACAGTCTTTAGAGTTTAGTATTTTGAAGTTAAATACTGTGTTTATAGAAGATTTTCATTCAGAAATATGATTGAAAGAATTTAGAATAATTGAATTAATAGTTATAAATTTCATTCAATGAAAGTTGTTTTTGCATCAGTTAGTTCGGTTACTAATATTCCTGTAGTTAGATTTTTGATTAACAGATTTAAAAGGGATTCATCTGTGATTGTTCTAGAATCTTGGATTATGGACGCAAATGCATATTTTAGAAATGATCCTCAAGTGAGTTTTTATTATTTATCAAAACATAAAAGCACTGAAGAGTACCTGAGAGAGTTGGGAAAAAAAACAATAACTAGATATTTAAATTTAATAATGAGGTTATTCTTATTTTTTTTCTCGAAAGAGAAAACCTTGTTTTATGCTTTAGATCATCAAGTATTGGCAGTTGTGCTATTTTTAAAAAAGTTTTTAGGTATAAAACAAACGGGAATTATTTATCATCAATTTGAGCTTGTAGAGAAAGATAAACTAGGAAAGTTTAGTAGGTACATGTTTCAGTTTGTTTGCAAAGAGATAAAAAATATAGATTTATTGATATTTCCTGAGTGGAATAGAAAAGAGTACTTTTTAAGCCTCTTGTCAAGTGGTCATGATAATACATTTATTATGCCGAATAGTTGTAATTCAAAAGATGTAAGCCAACCTGACTTTTCATTTAGAAATGAATTAAACATTACTGATGATAAAATAGTTTGCTTACATGTTGGCTCTATTGGAGGAAAAAATCATTATTTTGATCACTTTATTAATGTAATTAAACAAATTAATAAAGTTAGAAACGATATTGACTTTGTATTTGTAGGTCGATTGTCCGAAGAACTAAAACAAGGTATAGAAGATATAAATATAAAAAATATACATTTAATTCCATTTGTGCCTCATGAACAATTGGATAAAGTATATAAATCTGCAGATTTGGGATTAATTTTATATAGAGGCTCGGGATTAAATTATGAGTTTTGTGCACCAAATAAGTTGTATGAATTTTGGTCATATGGTATACCAGTTATTGGGCATAAACTTAAAGGTTTAGAGTCTGTTTTTAAATCAAAGCTACAAGGAGAGCTTTTAAATTTTGATATTGAGTTGTTTGACTATTTAGTTGATTTCAAAAAAACAAATTATAATAGAACTGACTTGATTCAACTGTTTGAAAGAGATTTTGAAATTGTAAAGTATATAACTGAGACTGAAGAATTGATTGCTGAAAAAGATATTTATGAAAAGTAAAGGTTTATTATTTATTATTGGGACAAGACCTGAGTTAATTAAGCTGTTCCCTATAATAGATGAATTAAAAAAGAGAGGATATGAGAATTATAGAATATTATCTACTGGTCAACATAAAAGTTTACTAGAAAGCTATTGGAAACTTTTCGATATTGAAGTTGACTATGAACTTAATGTATTGAATAAAGGACAGTCTATTGCTGATTTAACTGCAAGAACAATTCAGCAGTTAAACAATTTTATTAAAGAAATAGAAAGCGATTTTAAGCCTGAGTACATAATTGGACAGGGAGATACAACTACAGTGATGGTTGCGTCAATGGTTGCATTTTACAACGGAATAAAATATGCACATATTGAGGCAGGCTTAAGAAGCTATGATTTAGCTCACCCATTTCCCGAAGAGTATAATAGAAAGTTAGTTTCTATTGCTACTGATATTCATTTTGCTCCCACTAAAGAAGCTAAGTTAAATTTGATAGCAGAAGGAGTTTGTGAGCAGAGTGTAGATGTTGTTGGAAATACAGTAATAGACACGCTGCATTACTTTATTAAGAGTGGGAAACTAGATAGTCATGAATTTGAAAACCTTAAGTTAAAGAATATAGGTAGTCGTTGTGTATTAATTACATGCCACCGAAGAGAAAATCACCTGTTATTAGAAAATCTAATTTCAGCAGTAACTAAACTAGCAAATAAGTATCCTGAGATTAGTTTTGTTTGGACCTTGCACCCTAACCCTAAAGTTAGGGATGTAATATTGAACTCTAAGGTCTCTCAAATTAGTAATTTATTGCTGGTTGATCCATTAAGCTATCTCGATTTGATAAAAATTATGTCAAGCTCATCTTTAATTTTAACTGATTCAGGAGGAATTCAAGAAGAAGCCCCAACTTTTAAAGTTCCAGTGTTGGTATTAAGGGAGAAAACTGAAAGACCTGAAGCTATCAAATTAGGAGTTTCAAAACTTGTCGGCATGAATGAGAAAGAAATCATTGAATCATTTGAAAGTTTTAAGCCAAATTTTGATGATGATTTTGTAAACCCATACGGAGAGGGGAACTCAAGCACTCGAATTGTAAGAAGGTTAATTGAGTAATAACATTTTATTTTCTTTTAATTCATTGTCGTCTAGTAAAATTTTTACTTCAGGATATTTATATAGTTTATCTTGAGGAAATTTAGCCCACAAGTGAATATTTAAATGCTTGTATTCTTTTCTAATATCGTTATTTAGGTATTCTGAAGCTGGCATGGAAATAGCTTTGAAATTAAAAACAGTAATTAAAAGTTTTTGAATTAAATTTCTTAAAATGCCATTATTAGAGACCCAATAGGAAGTATTTATGTTATTCCAGCTGATAAGGCCTAATGCAAAACCATTTTTAGATTCGATAATATAGGAATTACTGTTTTTTTTATGGTTATTAAAGTAATTAGTTATCTGTTTATAATTAGATAGCTTGATGTTTTTTATGTCTAGCCAAAAACTTGCTTCTGGAAATCTATTAAAGACATCTTCTAAGGTACTTAGGCTATCATTGTAGTTTTCATCATGACTAAGAAAAAAAACTCCGTTATTATACCACAAATCAATTTCAACTCCTTCATATCCAATTTCAATTGCCTTTTCTATTGATAATAATGTGTTTTCATCTTTTTGATTTCGTGCAACGCCTCGATGTGACCATCTTTTGGTTGTACTTTCTTTAAATATTGGTTGCGTTTTATTATAAAAACTAATATTTAAGATGAGAATAAACACTATTAGAAATGACGGAACTATTGTTAGTGAGATTATTATTTTATTAATGAGCTTCATTCAATAATAAATTATCATATTTAATTTTTTTACCATTAGAATTAATTATATACGGGTATCCTCCATAGTAGTTTTTATTGAAAATACTTTTAGTAGAGTCAAAGTCAGAAAAATTAATGTCATATAAATCAGCTAAAGCATAGAATAAGTCACAACTATTGAAAAAGCGATTTAAGTGATTTTTTTGAGGAGATATACTGTTCGACATAATAAATTGTTCATTTCTCCACAAAATAAAAGGTATTTCAACAGTATATTTTGTAACAATAGGTGAACCATGACCTAATAGCATTTGTTTATTATCATACACATCTTCACCATGATCTGATAAATACAGTAAACTTTTTAAATCATAATTTGATTGATTAACGACCTTGATTAAACTATCGATGATTACATCTGCATATTTTACGGTGGCATCATATTCTTTAACTCTTTTTAATTGTGCAGTATTTAACGAGCTAGAACTAGTATTGTCTTTAATTAAAAAATCATCTAAATCGGGAACTCTCTTAGCATATTCAAAATGGCTACCTAAAAGATGAATTACTAAAAATAGTTTATTTCGTTCTTTATTTAAAATTGATTTAAGCGGCTCTATTACTTTTTGGTCTAGGGATTTCGCATTCCAGTCAGTATTCACGAAAATAGATGTATTTGCATCATCAGCTAGTGCGGAAGTTTCTGTATCTGAAATACCGTATCGACCTTGATTGGAAATCCAGTAGGTAGAGAATCCTGCTGCTCTCATGACAGAAATTATGGAAGCTTCATTATAGAAGTTTTTTGTATTAGTTCCGTAAGCTGATGTTAACATTCGAACAATAGAAGAGCGTGTTTGTGTAGTTGGGCTTATAACATTATTATATAGCAATAAGCTTTTTGAGCTATCTAGTCTAGGTGTGGTTTTTCTATGATACCCATAAACACTCATGTGATTCCTTGCTAGGCTTTCACCAATAACTAAAACGTGGACCTGGTTGATTCGATTAATTTTATTGTCTTGCTCAGCTATAACATTTAAGTTATTTCTTTTCTCTCTTAATTGAATTAATGTATAATACTCTTCTATATAATGATAAATGTTTTTGACATCACGAAGTGTGTGAGAGTAGTCCATTGGCATAAGAGAATCCTTTGGAGCACTTATATATGGAATATGGATGATAAGAGATAATATTAATAGGAGTGAAGCAGAATTAATTATTCTAACTCTTTTTATTTGATAGTTTTTAATATAAATTAAACTAATTAGAGGGAAAGTAGAAAGCAAAAACGTAATTAATAGGCTGCTAAGGTCGATAAGTTTTGTGAACTCGAATGCTTCTTGAGGTGTGGTTTCGAATAGAGCTGCAAATGCTCCAGTTCCCGGGGGAGTTTGATAAAGTTGAAAATGATGGTAATAAATTAAACTAGAAAAGAAGAAATAGATAGATAATGTAATAATAGACCATTTAACATTTATTAGAAAACTTAGAAAAACAAGGAGAGTTAAGTACAAAAAGCCATCAAAAAATAATGGATAGACGACAAACTTAAATAAGTAACTTAAGTTAATTTCTTTTTCAAGAAATAATAAAAAGAAAAATCGAGATAAGGCTAATACAAAAATAGGTAGTAGAATTCGCCACTGTTGTTTTTGAAAAATAGTATACTTTTGAATTCTTTTAAACATCTTTACTTTGAATGGTTTCTCAATTTTATATAAAACCTTCAAAAGTACTTTTATTTTAAACGATTTGAATACTAAAGTTAAACACATCTTAATAAGTCTTATATGTTTAGTATTAGTAAAGTATGTTTATCAGTTTAATTTTTTTGTATCTGGAGGAATAGCTGTTTTTACATTCATTACAATTGAGTTAATTGATGGGTTTGGTAAGAGAGTACCTATAAGAGAATTATTTAGTTTTATTGTATTCTTGCAACTTTTCATTAGTCCTTTAATTGCATATCAATATTTTAATAATCAAGCTTCTTTTGAAATGTATGTCTCTCAAGATATTTATATGGCATACATGTTACCTGCATTAATTGCTTTTAGTCTAGGGCTTCATATCATGTTATTTGAACGTAAAGCTAACTTTAGCTTTGAGAAAATTAATATTAATCGTAAAGGTGAGTCTGTTGCGTTAGTGTTAATTTTTGTTGGTTTAGTATCTACATTTATATTAGAAAATGTACCAAGTGGATTAAGGTTCATCCTTTACTTAATGGTGATGTTAAAGTTTGTTGGAGCATTTATGTTACTGTTTAGTAGTAATAAAAATAAATGGTTTTGGATACTATTAGTTTATGTGCTTTTTACAATAGAAACGATTAGAGGTGGAGTATTTTACGATTTATTTGTTTGGGTGGGTTTCTTATATATACTGTTGGAATTAAAGTGGAAGAGTTCACTATTAAGAAAGTTGGTCTATTTTGCTTTAGGATTTGTAATCATTTATTTTGTTCAGTCTATAAAAAGGGAGTACAGAGAACTTACATGGCAAAAAGAAGTATTAATTGAGGATAGAGAAGAGGTATTCTTTGAAATTGCTAGTGAGAAGATAGGCTCTGGAAATACTTTTAAAGAAACGAATAATTTTGATCGTTTTATATCTAGACTAAATACAGGTTGGATTGTATCAAAAGTAATGGAGCATACACCTAGTAAAGAGCCTTTTGTCAAAGGAGAACTGCTATTGAAAGATGTGAAAAGTGTTTTTCTTCCGAGATTTTTATTCCCAAATAAATCGTCTACTGGTGGGGAAGATAATAGAAAAAAGTTTACTCGTTTTACTGGTCGACGCTTGCTTTCGGGTACTATCATGAGGGTTGGAGCCTTTTCTGATGCATACATCAATTTCGGAGTAGTGGGAGGGTGGATATGTATGTTTTTTGTAGGTCTTTTTTTTAACATATTGCTAAGCTATATGATGAATTTATCCTCTAAAAGAGTTGAGTTTCTATTTTGGGTGCCTTTTGTTTTTGCTTATGCAATAAGGATGAGTGATTTTCTAATGATTTTAAACTATACCTTAAAAGCGCTAATTTTTATGTTCATGTTTAATTATTTATTAAATGTCTTTGTTAAAGAAAAGAAATAACAAACTAATCGAATGAGTTTAATAAAAATAATTAATAGAAGAAGATCTCTGAGGTTTAATAGTATTGAGAATGTATTTAATGTTTTGATACCATTTTTGAAAGTAGATGAAGTAATAGAGTTACCATTTCACAGCAGAGGGGTTTTTGACAGGATTAAAAATATTTGGTTTTTGCGAAAACAAAAAGCAAAACTCATTCACATCAGTGGGCACGATCATTATTTGCTTTGGTACCCCTTTCAAAAAGCTATTCTTACTATACATGACATAGAGGCGCTGAAGAGAAAGAAAGGCTTGAAGAGGTGGCTTTTTCAAAAGCTATGGTTTGATTGGCCAATAAGTAATGCAAAAGTGGTGACCACCATTTCGGACTTTAGCAAAAAGGAGATTTTATCGCTTGGGAATTACAAAACACCCATACAGGTAATTCATAATCCACTTACGCTTCCCATTAGCTATACGCCTAAAAAGTTCAACAAAGTAAAGTCACGTATTTTACACATTGGTACAAAAGCTAATAAAAACCTAGAGCGATTAATTCAGGCTTTGAGCAAGTTGAACTGCGAATTGGTCATTATCGGTCATAAGAACGATAAATTGCTGAATCAACTTCATAAAGCAAAGATTGATTTTACATTTAAAAGCAATTTAAGCAATGAGGAGATGGTGGAGGAGTACAAAGCCTGTGATTTGTTGGCATTCGTTTCTATTTATGAAGGTTTTGGTTTGCCCATTATTGAGGCGCAAGCTGCTGGAAGAACAGTTATTACATCAAGTGTTGCCTCAATGCCTGAAGTGGCCGGAGATGGAGCATTATTAGTAAACCCCTATTCCATTGAAGATATTCGAAATGGAATTACTCGTTTAATCGAAGAAGAGAAACTGAGAGAAACTCTAATAAAAAATGGTTTGAAAAATATTGAAAGATTCGAACCAATTATAATAGCAAAGAAGTATCAAGCATTGTATAATAATTTATAGAGTTTTGTTTGCCTCAAACTCTTTAACCCAATTACTGTCTACTTCATAATTGAAATGAGTAAGTATATGATTTGCATATTCACAGAATATTTTAGCACTTTCTTCACTAAAATAGTTTTTCCATGTACCTGATTTCCCGCCGTCCTTCCTAAAGAAACCTCTATTCGTTTCGTGTCTCTTTTTAGATTTCTCAAACGAGCAGAATTTTACTACATCTTCAACTTTGCAATTATCAATTTGAGAATTTGGAGTTAGATGTTTGATAACTTTTTTTAGAGTTTCTTCTGTGTCTTGCTGTAAGTCTTCATACTTAATTATAAATAAGTTCTCATTTAGTGCTCTGTTCAAGTGTGTCGTATAGTCTAAGGAAGACTTATGATATGTTTTTAGGAATTCAATGAAAGAGGGTAGTAATTCTTTAATATTATCTGTTGTTGGAATTTGTTTAGTATGTAAAGTAAAGTCTTTTTTAAGTTTAGATTGTCTTGGTTGGTTTACCATTGAGAAGTAGCGAGAAACAATTGCATCTCTCCCATCTCTAACCATATACACTAATTTATTTTTGTAATAAGGAAAAGGTAGAAATCGGTGAAGGTGATGAACTCTTTTGCGATAGAAGTTAGACTTTTCGGCATCAAGATCAATTTCATAATATTGCCGTATTAAATTCCGAATCCAATTTGTGCCACTTTTAGTGTACCCCAGTACATAGATTCCTTTTTTTGCATAAATGTTATCATACAAAATAGAAAGCCAATAATCAGATTGAAGTTTAATGTTTGAATACATACATTCATTATTAAAACACAAATATAACTTTTTAGCAGATAGATATAGGATTAAGTTTGTGACTTGAATTTTTCAAGTTTTAAGAGTAATGTGAAATGTTGTTTCTTGCAATAAGCAAAATGTATTTTTGTTTGAAAAAGATTTAAAATTTTAGAGAATAGTATGGCTGTTTTAAGTCAAACAACTTTTTACTTTTAACTTTAGCCATTTTAAACTTTTAGAATAACTTCAAACTCCAGGTACTCGAAGTATTTCAAACTTTTAACATAAATGTCGACAACAAAAATCCTCATCTTCATCGACTGGTTCTATCCTGCCTACAAAGCCGGTGGGCCGCTGAAGTCCGTTTTTAATTTAGTACAAGCTTTAAAAAAGGAGTTCGACTTTAGTATTGTTACTTCCAATAGAGACCTTGATGGTGAAATTTTAGAGGTGGTTCCAAATGAATGGTCGAATTATGAGGGGATAGATGTTATTTACCTAACTAAGGAAAAACAAAAGCGAAAAATATATCGAGCTATTTTTGAAGAGAAGAAAGTAGATGTGGTTTATTACAACTCTTTGTTTTCACTAAACTTTTTATTAAAGCCTTATCGACTTTTTAAACAATATGAAGTAAAACAAGTGATTTGTCCCAGAGGAATGTTTGGAGAAGGCTCATTGGCTGTTAAAGCAAAGAAGAAAAAAGTCTTTTTAAGCCTTGCAAAGAGATATATCTTTGACAAGAAGCAAACTATTTGGCATGCGACTTCAGAACAAGAAGCAAAAGATATTGAAAAGAATCTTGGCAGAGGGATAAAAGTAGTTATTGCTCAGAATCTTTCTTCGCAACCAATTAATAGGGATTTGAGTGAAGTTACAAAAGTTAAGAATGAGTTAAAGTTGGTATTTATAGCCAGAGTGTTGCCAATAAAAAATTTGCTCTTTGCCTTAGAGCTCATACAAGAGTTAAAGGAGGAAAAAGGCTTGACTTTGGATATTTACGGACCGATAGAGGAGGAGACTTATTGGAAAAAATGCAAGGCAATTATAGAAAGAGATGATCGAATTCAATATAGGGGAGTAGTAAAACCTCAAGATATTGCAACAACATTGCAGCAATACCATTTTTACATCCTGCCTACTTTGCACGAAAATTACGGTCATAGCATAGTGGAGGCGCTACTCGCCGGTTTGCCGATTGTGATTAGTCAAGCTACCCCATGGAGTAATTTAAAGTTAGCAGGTGTGGGAGCTGATTTAGATATGGGAGATAAAGCTGAATGGATGGAATATTTGAAGGAAGCTTTGGCCTTGACGCAAGATGACTATGAGCAGATGGTTCAGAATTGTTATGCTTATGTTGAAGAGCACATTTTGAGTGCAAAAACCATAGAGGATGCGAGGAAGGTTTTTAAAAATTGACAATGTACTAATGTTTATCAGTGAGGTGTCATGAAGGAAACATCTACCGGAGATGAGTCGTAGCAAAACAAATGTACCTAACAGGGACGGGTCATGTGCAGACGCTAAGTCCTACCGGAGGTGGCTATCCTGAGCGAATGAACCAAACAACGACGGGTCATGCTGAATTCGCCGTCCCGAGCAATGCCGAGGGGTATTTCAGGATCTGTTGTTGCTTGGAAATTGCTCTTAATGAAATTAAGTCTGGCTTGTTATGGGTGCTGAGACGAGTTTTTCTTTGTTTAGATCTTTGGTACTTTTTGTGCAGAACAAAAAGTACCAAAAAGTCTGCGGCATTAGAAAATTTCAAGAAAATCTACGCAATCACCCACCACAGCTAAAAAAACTCATCACGCTTAGGGCGTGATTCAAACGAAGTTCACGAACACTTTAAAAAATTCAAGAGATGTTCGCTAAACAGTTTTTTAGCTATATCCCAAGTTGCTTGCTTGATTTTTACAAAATTTTCTAAAGGCCGATTTAAATTCGTTTTTATATAAGTTTAATGAATAAAAACCTAATCTCGCCTAAGCGAGACAGTTTCAAGGTTTCTAGTTTCATGTTTCATATTTTTGAAAGCATCTGTTGTAGCTTGGAACGTACTCTTAAAGAATTAGGTTTGAATAATTACAGATCCTGTCCTGAAACTAGTTCAGGATGACAGCTCAGGATGATTTGGATCTATACAGGTATTTCGTTCAGGGTGATACGTTTCTATATGAATATTTCGTTTAGGATGAGCGTCTTCAGTTTGCGGTTTTGCCTTGTGACTTGAAGTGCTTCTAAACCTAATCTCGCCCCAGCGAGACAGTTTCAATGTTTCCTCTTTCACATTTCATATTTCAAAAGACCGGGTATAAAAAAAACAAATTGCTTATCCTCATTTCTTTTAAATCCTTTCAATAATTTAGCGATTTTGTTTTCTACTACATAATTACTTGAAGATATATGTACATATTAGGGATTAACGCATACCACGGAGATTCATCTGCTTGTATTTTAAAGGATGGAAAAATGATTGCAGCAACCGAGGAGGAGCGATTCAGAAGAATCAAACATTGGGCAGGTTTCCCAACTGAGGCAATCAAGTTTTGTTTGCGTGAAGCAGCAATTGAAATTGAGGAGGTTGATTATGTTACGATTTCCAGAAATCCTTCGGCTAATCTCCATAAAAAAGTATTACACTCTATTAAAAATCTAGTTTCTGCAAAAGCTATTAAAGATCGCTTAGCAAACCGAAAGAAAGTTGGAGGGGTGAAGTCTGAGTTAAGTAAAGCGTTAGGGGTAGATGAAAGCGTGATAAAGGCTGAAGTGCACAATATTGAACATCACAGAAGTCATCTGGGAAGTACTTTTTTTGCTTCACCATTTGAGGAGAGTGCCATTTTGTCTATTGATGGTTTTGGAGATTTTACTTCTACCATGACGGCAATGGGGAAAGGAAATCAAGTTGAGGTTTTAGATAGTGTGATTTATCCCCACTCAGCCGGGATTTTTTATACAGCATTAACGCAGTATCTTGGTTTTCCGCATTATGGTGATGAGTATAAAGTAATGGGTTTAGCACCTTACGGAGAAGCGAAGTATTTGAAAGAAATGAGAGAGATTATTCACCTAAAGGAGAATGGTCTGTTTGAATTAAACCTAAAATATTTTACTCACGCCAAGGAAGGGGTTAGTATGAGCTGGGAAGGTGGAAATCCTCATATTGAGTCTATTTTTTCCGAAGAATTAGAAAAGTTACTCGGTCCTGCCAGAAAAAAAGGAGAAGAGCTCACACAAAAACACAAAGACATTGCAACTTCCGTTCAGCGTATGACGGAGGAACTAATTTTCCATATATTGAATCACCTTCAGAAAAAAATCGGAAGTAAAAATATATGTATAGCAGGAGGCGTGGCACAAAATTCTGTGGCGAATGGCAAAGTGCTTGAAAATACAACTTTTGAAAATATTTACATTCCTTCTGCAGGGCATGATGCAGGAACGGCAATGGGTTCAGCCTTATGGTTGTATAATCAAGAGCTAAAGAAAGATAGAATGCCGGTAGTTTACGATGCTTATACCGGTTATCAAGCGACTGATGAAGAAATAGAGCAGACGCTGAAGAATGCTGAGGTGGACTTTGAACGTTTTGAAGAGGATGAACTTATTGATCAGGTAAGTGATGAATTAGTAGCCGGAAAGGTGATTGGTTGGTATCAAGGTCGAGCAGAATTTGGACCGAGAGCTTTGGGGCATCGTTCCATTTTGGTTGATCCTCGTCGCACGGACGCCAAAGATTTGCTTAATGCAAAAATTAAACGCAGAGAAAGTTTTCGTCCTTTTGCCCCTTCTATTTTAGAAGAATATGTTCCGGAGTATTTTGAAAAAACGGATAAAGTCCCTTTCATGGAGAAGGTGTATCCAATACGCAAGGAAAAACATGATGAAATTCCCGCAGTTACTCATGTTGATGGCACCGGGCGCTTGCAGACAGTTAGCAAAGGCGACCGTTATTATGATTTAATCGAAAAATTTAGGCAAAAAACAGGAACGCCAATTTTATTAAATACTTCTTTTAATGAGAACGAGCCTATTGTGAATACGCCAAAAGAAGCCTTGGATTGTTATTTGCGAACAGAAATGGACATTTTGGTTTTAGGAAACTATGTGGTGAGTAGAAAGAAGTAATTACCATAATTAGATAATTTAAGTACTCCACCCTTTCATATTTATTCTACCATGAAAGTCAGCATTATTACCGTTTGTTACAACAGCGAGGCAACTATAAGGGATACGATTGAATCAGTGCTTGCACAAGATTATCAAAACTTGGAGTACATTGTGATTGATGGTCAGTCGACAGATAAGACAGTTGAGATTCTTCAATCTTATGGAGACCGAATTACTCACTTTATTTCAGAAGCTGATCGGGGGATGTATGATGGATTGAATAAAGGAATTCAATTGGCTAGTGGAGATGTGGTAGGTATGTTAAATGCAGATGACTTTTACATTGATAATAAAGTGATTTCTGATGTAGTGAGTTGTCTTGAAAAAGAGAAGGCAGATGCTCTGTATGCAGATTTGTATTATGTAGATAATAAAGACACTAATCAAATTAAACGTTATTGGCAATCGGGGGAGTATAAACAAGGAGCATTCTTAAAGGGTTGGATGCCACCGCACCCTACTTTTTTTATTCGCAAGAGGTTTTACGAAAAGTATGGAGGTTTTCGCCTAGAGTTGAAATCAGCTGCCGATTACGAATTAATGTTGCGCATGTTGCATAAACATCAACTAAGTGTAGCTTATTTAAAGCGAGTAATTGTAAAAATGAGAATTGGCGGAATGAGTAATGCTTCATTAAAGAATCGCCTAAGAGCCAATCGTGAAGATCGAAAGGCTTGGGAATTGAATGACTTAAAACCCGGTGCTTTTACTTTTCTATACAAGCCATTACGGAAGTTGATTCAGTTTGTAAAACGAAAATAGTTATAGAATTAAGAATTAAGAATTAAGAATTAAGAATTAAGAATGATTCTTTTAAACTCTATTTCGTAATAGCGAGACAGTTTCTTTTGAAGTGCCTAAAGTACTTGAAGTTTGAAGTACTTAAAGTTGACTTTAGAGTATAGAGTCAAGATCGCTTCGCTGTTACAAGAGCAAACCGGATTAAGGATGAAGGAGAAAGGATTAAAGTTTTCCTCTCTTAACTTTCCTACTCTCCAAAAGCCCTGAAAGGGCGACATCTATTAGCCGGGTACGCAAGTGCCCGGAAAATGTGATTATACAAATATAACTTTTGGCGGAGTTTTTTATAAAAACTATGACAAAAGTGAGTGTGGAATACTAAATTTTAAACATTTAGAACATGAAGGAGTTAAGAAAGTCATTAAGATTTTTTAGAAACAAATTCTACTTAGAAAAGAGAATTAAAAGTTGAAGATTATAACCTTAATGATGCCCTTAATTTGCCTTCACATCTTAATGTTGAAAAGGAATTAAGATGTTTAATCATAGAATTTTCTATCTAATCGATATTCTCATTTTAACCGCAAAGGACCTTTAGATTTGATTTCTAAAATATTTTTTTAATTTTCTAACAATTAATTCCAAAGAACCAAGGGAAGGAAGGTGAACTAAGCAAAGGGCTAGTATTTTAAGTACTATTTAGCGTATCAGAACTTCTCTCCCTTCTTGGGTCAGTTGCCAATTTTAAGCTTATAGGCTTATTAAAGGTTTTAGCAGACCACCCATTTTTGGTTCCATGGTTATTGTCCAACTTAATATCAAATTTATGAAAAGAATTTTTGTGGGCATAGACATTTCAAAAGATTGGATGGACTATGCTGTCTGCTCAGACAAACAAGAAGGAGTTTCCAATTCTGAGCGCATGGCCAATACTGTTGAAGGTATAACTTCCATGTTCAAGAGCTTGTTGAAAAAGTATAACAAAAGCGATTTGTGGTTTTGTTTTGAGCATACTGGCAACTATGGTCTGTTGTTGAGCAGCCTTTTACAAAGTGAAAGGTTCTGTTATACAGCGGCACCTGCAATTGAGATAAAGAAGTCCATCGGCATTTCTAGGGGGAAAAACGATTATATAGATGCAAAGAGAATTGCTGAATATGCTGCGACACATTCCCACAAGCTCAAGGAGTCACAGCTTCCATCAAAAGAGCTGTTGGAAGTAAAAAACCTATTGGCTTACCGGGCACAGCTGACCAAGATCAAGTCCCAGTTGATTAATAGCAGCAAGAGCTACAGAGTTGCGCAGCAAGTAGTGGATATAAACTATATAAGTGAAGACCTGGAAGAAAAGATATCCGGGCTTGTAAAAAGTATAAAGAAGGTAGAGAAGAAAATTGAAACAGTAATTTCCAGTAATAAAGAACTAACAAATAATTATGCCCTAATCGGTTCTGTAAAAGGCATAGGGCTTGTTGTTACAGCTTTTATCCTGGTATATACAAACAATTTTACAACTTTTGACAATCCTAGAAAGTTCAACTGTTTTACCGGTATTGCGCCATTTGAACATAGCTCTGGAATGAACAAAGGAATTTCCAAAACAAGCCATTACAGGCATAAATATTTAAAATCACTGCTATTTAATTGCGCTAATTCAGCTGCTCAATATGATCCACAACTTAAAAAATATTATGAGAGGAAGAAAAAAGAGGGAAAGAAACACTTATGTATAATGAATGCAATTGCATGTAAATTAATTGCTAGGGTTTTTGCTACTGTTAAAAGGCAATCGCCTTATGTAATTTTTGTGCAATAATATTTGCATAAG
>JGI12481J13897_1000203_pt1 | contig 27020 bp, 31 predicted proteins | sample TtaePargueraPR_FD_13897 | JGI IMG/M metagenome (IMG submission 13897)
CCCAGGTCGGCACGCGCCCTCCGCGTTTCGTGATCTTCGGCTCGCGGCTCGACGACCTGCCCGCCAGCTACGAGCGCTACCTGCTGAACGATATCCGCAAGAAGCTGGGCTTCGGCGCTGTACCCGTGCGCCTGACGCTCAAGTCGCCAAAGAACCCCTACGATTCCAATCGAGGCGGCGGAGGAAAGTTCAGCGGCGGACAGGGCCGCGACTAGGCGCGCCAATGTTTGATACGCTTTCCATTACCGGTGAACTGATCGAACGAACCTCCAGCACCATGCGCGTGCAGGAGATCGTGCAACTCAGCCTCGCGCCCGTCTTCCTGCTCGCCGGTATCGGCGCGATGCTGAACGTGATGAACGCGCGGCTTACTTGGCTGTTCGACCGGATCGAGATCATCGAACGCCATGAGGAAACGGGCGAAGGCGGGCGCGAGGTGGAGGAATTGCCTGCACTGATCCAGCGGCAGAGCTATGCGCAAAAGGCTGTGAACCTTTCGACCTCGGCAGCGCTGACGATCTGCGTTGTCGTTGCCGTACTGTTTATCAGCGCTTTCATCGAACCGCGCATCGGCACCTTGGTCGCCATACTGTGGGTGGCAACCATGGTGCAGCTTTCGATCGCGCTGCTCTTGTTCTTCCGCGAAACGAACCTTGCCCGTGCCACCGCCGCAGAACGACGCAGGCGCAGTCGAGAAATCCTCGCGAGGAAACGCGAAGAAGAAGGCTGACAGCCGCCGAAACGCGGCAAAATGTCTTTCGAATCAGTCAGTCCGATCCCTCTGCCATGACACCGTCACACTTGTGTGGTGTTATATGGGCATGGAAGGAAATTCGCACACCAACGCGCCAAGACCGCGCCTTCAGCTCGATTTCGAGGCTGATATGGGCGGCGCGGGTCAGTCGTTCGATGTTCCTGGCATTGCGACGGCTCTGGTCGTGGCGGAAATCAACATGGCGCAGGGCAGCGCCCGGATCCGCGACGGGGAAAGACTGGTTGCGACGCTAAAGAAGCGTGAAGGTCTTACTGGCGCGCCCTACTGGTATGTAAGCTGACGCGCGGCCTAGCTGGCGATCAGCCTTCCTCGGCAGGCTTGCTGTTCAGCTGGACGTAGTTCTGCAGGCCCATGCGCTCGATCATGTCGAACTGGGTTTCCAGGAAATCGACGTGCTCTTCCTCGCTGGAAAGGATGCTGGCGAACAGGTCGCGGCTGACATAGTCGCGTGCCGTCTCGCAATACTCGATTGCATCTTTCAGCAAAGGAATGGCCTCTTCCTCCATCGCGAGATCGGCCTTGAGGATTTCCTCGACCGTTTCACCAACTTTCAGCTTGTGAATGGCCTGGAAGTTGGGAAGCCCGTTCAGGAAGAGGATGCGCTCTGCCAGCTGGTCGGCATGCTTCATCTCGTCGATGCTTTCGTGCCGCTCGTATTCGGCCAGCTTGTGCACGCCCCAATCGTCCAGCACGCGGTAGTGCAGCCAGTACTGGTTGATCGCCGTCAGCTCGTTGGTGAGAGCCTTGTTGAGAAACTCGATGACCTTGGCGTCGCCCTTCATGGCATATCTCCTGACCGTTCTTTCGTGTCTGCAATTGGTCAGTTGCCGCCCGATTTTGCAAGCCAAACCGAACCGGCAGGCTACGGAAAATGGCGGAAAACCGCGCTATTGCGAATGCAAATCAGGAGATTGTCAGGCGGCGGCCAGCGGGCAGGCCAGACCTGCGCGCTCTTCGTCGATCACCAGTTCAGCCTCTTCAAGGCAGTGGCCGCAATTCGGCCGCTTGCCCAGCTTCGCATAAACGCTTTCCGCACCGCCGCGATGCTGACGCGCGGCCTTGCGCAGGTCATCTTCCCGAATGGCGTTGCAGATGCAGGTGTACATGCGTTTGCGAATCTCTCTTTGCTTAGAAGGCAAGCTAATGAGAATGGATTGCATTAGCAAGCTATTTGAGAACAATTCGCAAAATGGTTTCAAGCGTTATCGTCGCAGAGGGAACAGCCGCCAGTAGGTAAGGCAGCGCCAGAGCCATTCGAGAGGGCCGTAGCGGTATTTCGCCAACCACGGCTTCGACCATAGCAGCATCACCGCCCAGCCCAGCGCCACCACCAGATAGAGTTCCGGGCGTGTCAGTTCGCCCCACAGTCCGCCTGCCCATGGATGGAAGATCAACATCATCAGGACAGAGGTGCCGAGATAGTTTGTGAACGCCGCGCGTCCGGCAGCCGATATGCGCTCTGCAAACCAGCCGCTCGCCGTGTTGCCGTACAAAGCCAGGAGCAAGGCCAGCCCCAAAACCATCAGAACGCGCGGCAACATTGAGAAGGCCATCAGCGCCACCGTAGTGCTCCAGTAGGTGAAACCACCTGCTTTCACCCACAGCGCCATCCATAGGCTCAGCCCTGCACCGACCAGAAGCAGCCCCCAGCCCCAGGCGCGGCGCTGGCGGGTCTCTCCCGCGGAAGAGAACCAGTCCATCCGGTAGAAGGCCATGCCGATCAGCATCAGCGGCACGGTTTCGAACAGCATGATGTACAGCGTGTCGATCGGATCGCTCGCGTGCTCGGCAAAACCATGCTCGACGAAATCGGCATAGTTGCCTTCCGTCATGATCGTGATTTCTGTGCGGTCGTCGTCCAGTGATTCCTGCTTGGTTTCCTCCAGCGTTACGCGGGCATCCGCCATTGCCGCCGTCTCTCCGAAAGACGTGTCGGCGATGAAATAGGCGGAACCGATGGTGAGCGCGTAGAGCAGCGCACCCATGAAATAGCCGATGAGCCCCAGCGTCAGCAGCTTGCCCGCGCTCATGCGCAGGAAGAACATCGCGACGAAGCCCAGCGCGGCATAGAGGAAAAGGATATCGCCGTGCCAGATGAAGAAGAAGTGCACGAGGCCGACCAGCGCCAGCCAGAACAGCCGCCGCGCCTGCAACCAGCGCGTTGCTCCGCGCTCCCACGCCTTTTCCATGAACAGGGCCATGCCCGCGCCGAACAGCAGGGTGAACAGCCCGCGCATCTTGCCGTCGATCAGGACGAACTGCGCCACCCACATCCAGTCCGCTGTCGCATCGTGACCGGTTAGGAAGGCCGAGGGCCAGGAATAGGCGCTCCACGGCTGGCCGAATGCGACGATATTGGCGGCAAGGATACCCAGCACCGCCACGCCGCGAATGAAATCGAGGCTGGCGATCCGCTCGCCCGATGTCGCCGGCGCATTCGCCTGCGGCTCGCCATCGGGTGTGGCGATGTCCTGTGTCATGCTGGTCCCCAGTGTTTTCCGTCCGGGCGGTCTTATGCAGCCGTCGGACGGATTTGGGAAGCAATCTGGTGGGTTAGCCTAGTCGCGGGTGACGAGGCAGTCGTGCCCTGCGCGTTGCAGGCTGGAACAGGCCGCCTGCGCCTCGGCTCGGCTGGCATAGCCGCCTGCCTGGACAACGGTGACACGGCCGCGCGGAATGAACAGTCGTTCGCGGCCTGCGATTTCCGATCTGCTCGAAAGCCTGTTCCACAAACGCTCTGCATTGCCGGCAACGCCGAATGCGCCAAGCTGCACACGCCATGGTCCGGTATTAGACTGAGCGACCGGTCGCGGCACGGAGCGCGGTGCCGGAGCAGCGGCGACTTGTGCAGGTTCTGCCGCTGCGCGCGGTGCCGCTGACGGAGCGGAAGAGCGAGCGTAGCTTGCGCCAGCATCGGCAGGATTCTCCGTCCCGGTGGCCCGCTGCGCCTGCGCCACTGCATCTCTGGCCGCTGCCACGGAAGGCGATACGGCAACCGACGGCACGGATTGCGGAACGCGCTCGTTAGCAGCGGGGCGTGGTGCTGGCGGCGCAGCAGCCACGCGCGCTGGGTCCGATGCCGGTACCGCGAGGTCCGCAGCAGCCAGTTGAACGGAACGATTCTCTCCAGCTTCCGCTTCCAGCTGTCGTGCAAGGCCTGCGGCATTCTGGCGCTGTTCAATGGGAATGAAAGTGTCCATCTGCTCGATGGCGGGGCCTGCCTGCGGCAAGCCTGCTCCATTGGCGAGCGTCAGGAAGGCATAGGCGCGCACCCAGTCCTTCTCCAGCAGATCACCATTGAAGTGGGCGATGCCGATCAAATACTGCGCACGCGGATCGCCCCGTGTCGCTGCTGCCCGTACATAAGGCAGCGCCTCTTCCCGGCGGCCGTCCTGAAACAGCATCAGGCCATAGGTATCGGCCGCCTGCACGTGGCCAGCCAAGGCAGCATCACGGTACAGCTGTTCGGCCCGCTCCATGTCTGCAGGCACGCCGCGACCAAGGCGATAGGCCTGCCCAAGATTGAACATCGCATCGGGATCGCCGGCTTCGGCAGGGCCCTGCCATTCGGCAACGGCGGCAGAATAGTCACCACGCGACCATGCTTCCACGCCATCGCGCACCGTAGCGCCAAGCGGCGCGGCCATTGCCAGCACGGCAAGCACGCCGGTGGCCTTCGTCAGAACGGATACTTTGCGTTTAGCCATGGTCATTTTCACGTCCCCACATAGGCGGTGTGCGTGATGCCATAGTAAACAAGCCGTTAGCAAAGCGTTTATCCAGGACTGTTATTTGCAGTGGCGATCCCGAGAGTGTGCTTGCCCGTCGGATGCTCACACCATCGCGACTGAGTAAAAATGCGCGCCGAGCGATCCGGGAAATTAACTCAAAATAAAGGGTAGTCTGCGAAGTCCTTAGGCGAAGGCCCGTAATGAGACTTGGTCGGGTCGCTTGTTCCAAGGGGGAATCGCGTTGCGCGTTTTGGCATTGGCATCGCAGAAGGGTGGCTCTGGTAAGACCACTCTATCCGGGCACCTCGCTGTGCAGGCACAGCGCGCTGGCGCTGGCCCGGTTGTACTCATCGACATCGATCCGCAGGGGTCGCTCGCCGACTGGTGGAACGAGCGTGAGGCGGAATATCCCGCCTTCGCCCAGACCACCGTTGCGCGACTGGCAAACGACCTTGCGATCCTGCGCCAGCAGGGTTTCAAGCTCGCCGTGATCGACACGCCGCCGGCAATCACCATGGCTATCCAGTCGGTGATCTCGGTGGCTGAACTCATGGTCGTCCCGACCCGTCCCAGCCCGCACGATCTGCGCGCCGTTGGTGCCACGGTCGACCTGTGCGAACGCGCCGGCAAACCGCTGATCTTCGTAGTCAACGCGGCAACGCCCAAGGCCAAGATCACTTCGGAAGCCGCCGTCGCGCTGTCGCAGCACGGCACGGTTGCCCCGATCACCATTCACCATCGCACCGACTTCGCCGCCTCGATGATCGACGGCCGCACGGTGATGGAAGTCGATCCCGAAGGTCGCAGCGCGCAGGAAGTGACTGCCCTGTGGCACTACGTGGCCGATCGCCTCGAGAAGAATTTCCGCCGCACCGTATTCGCCGCTCCCGGCAGCAAGGGCAGCCAGGCCAACGGTGCAGCCCGCGCGCAGGGCGGAGGCTTCGGCCGCCGCGTCGCGCAGTAATGGGGCGCGCCATGACCGAGAGCAATTCGTTCGCATCGCTTGGCCCCATGCTGCTGGCTCGCAAGGGCACTGCAAAGCCTGCCATGCGCGTCCAGCTGACCCAGAACGACCGCGTCGCCGAACTCGGAGACGACTTCGACGATCTGGCTGCAAGCCAGTCTGACCTTGGTTGGAATGACATGGGCATGGACGATTCTGTCGTTCCCCTGCACGTCGCCAACGACAAGGTCGGCCCGCGCGTCGCCAAGCCTTCCCCGATCCGTCGCAAGGCCATCGACCAGGGTCGCCGCGCCGCTTTCACGCTGCGCCTCGACGTGGAACGCCATCTCAAACTGCGCCTTGCGAGCACCATGCAGGATTGCAGCGCGCAGGAACTCGTGACCGAAGCGCTCGACCGCTTCCTGTCCGACATTCCCGAACTCGATTCCATCGCCGCGCATGTCGCCGGCAAGAAAAGCAAGGCCTGAAGGGGGACTATCCGATGAACGGCAAGGACAACCGCAACCCGATGATCGGCCTCGGCGTTTCGACCGCCATGGCCGCAGTCCTGCTTGCAGGCTGCGCCGGCGGCGCTACGTCGCGCGCGGAAGTGGCCGCTTCCGATGCGCAGCACGCGCTGGAACGTGGTCGCACAAGCGAAGCCATCCAGCACGCTGAACTTGCCGTTACGGCAGAGCCGCACAACGCGCAGTATCGCCTGACGCTGGGCAACGCATACCTGCAAGAAGGCCGCTTCGCGTCGGCTTCCACCAGCTTCCAGGATGCGATGACGCTGGGCAACAACAGCCCGCGCGCCGCTCTCAGCCTTGCCCTCGCCCTTACCGGTGAAGGTCGCTTCGCCGAAGCCGGCGCGCTGCTGCGCGACTGGGAAGGCGAAATCGCTGCACCCGACCTCGGCCTCGCCTACGCGCTGGCTGGAGAGCCGGAGCGCGGCATCCACATTCTTACCAACGCCATTCGCCAGGGCCAGAACACGGTCAAGGTTCGCCAGAACCTTGCCTATGCCTATGCGGTGGCCGGTCGCTGGCGCGATGCCCGCCTGATGGTGGAGCAGGACGTGCCTGCCGACCAGGTCGGCGCACGCATGCAGGAATGGGCGCAGATGACCCATGCCGAGGCCTACCAGCACCGCGTAGCCGGTCTGCTGGGCGTGCCTGCCGGTGTGCGTGACGGCGGTCAGCCGATGCACCTCGCCCTGAACTACAACCAGGACATGGAACAGCTGGCAGCCGAAGCCAGCATGCAGGCCGCGCCTGCTAGCGAACTGGCAGCAGTGGACGCTGGCAGCGAACTGCCCGCTTCCACCAGCACCCAGCCGGAAATCGGTCTCGATACCTATCAGGCAGAATCCGCTCCGCCGGTGAACTTTGCAGAGACGTTCGCATCGCCTTCGCCCGAAGCCGCCGCGCTTGCTCCGGTCACGACCGACACGATGGCCTTCGTCAGTTCGCCGCTGGTGCAGGAAGTGCCTTCGCGCCGCTCGGCACCCGCGCAGGCAAGCGCCGCTTCGCCTCGCCCGGCAGCACGACCGGCTCAGCGCCGTTCGGCTGAAACGTCTGCTCCGGCTCCGGCACCTGCCAGCGTCGCTGCAAACGGCCCGGTATCCGATCCGACGCACCTCGTGCAGCTCGGCAGTTTCTCCAGCGAACAGGGCGCACGCCGCGCCTGGGGCATCTATGTCAACCGCCACCCGGAACTCGCCGAGCACGAAATGGTCATCACCGAGGCCGTGGTTCGCGGCAAGCGCTACTGGCGCGTGTCGGCAGGCGGTTTCAGCACCGCTTCCAGCCAATCGATGTGTGCCAGCGTGAACAGCTCTTCCTCGGGAGAAGGTTGCATCACATGGGCTGCCAACAGCCCGCTGCCCGGCGCAGTAGACCGTGGCGGCGTGATGCTGGCGCGCCGATAAGCCCTTCAAAAAAAGAAGGTCGCAAAGCCCCTTTCCGCCCAGTGCGGAGAGGGGTTTTCCTTTTAGAGCGAGTATCCGCCGTCAGTGACCAGCGCGGTGCCGGTGATGGTGCCGGAGGCTTCGGAAAGCAGAAACAGCACCTGCGCGGCGATTTCCTCGGCGGACTCGAAGCGGCCCATCGGCGTCATGGCCTGCGCCATTTCGGACAAGGCGCCTGCGCGGTCGCCATGGTGCTTTGCCACAAGGTCATCGAAGAATGGCATGCCGTCCCATATTGCCGTGTCTACGCCGCCCGGGGCGATGGCATTAACGCGGATCTTGCGCGGGAATCCTTCCTTGGCGGCGATCTTCGCCATGTGGATCGCACCTGCCTTCGAAGCGCCATAAGGGCCGATAGACGGCTCCGCTTTCACGCCGGCCACGGACGCCGTAACCACCATCGAAGCGCCGTCATTCGCAAGCCGCATTGCGGTTCGCAGCGACAGGAAAAGCCCGTCGAGATTGACTGACATGACCTTGCGCCAGTCCTCCAGCGAAAGCTGCGCGAACGGTGCTGCGTTTCCGGCAATGCCTGCATTGAGGAATGCGGCGTCGAGCGCCCCGCCCTCGTCCTCTATGGACTTCCAGAGAGCCTCGTCCGCGACATCGCCCGCGTGGCATGAAGTTTCACAGGGCAGGTCCAAAGCATTCAGGCGATCCACGTCGAGATCGACGAGAACGAGATGCGCTGCACCAGCATCAGCCAGCGCCTTTGCAGCCGCCGCACCGATACCCGATGCCGCGCCGGTGATGAGAACGCGCTTGCCGGAAAAATCAAAGTTCAATTTCAACTCCACCTTTCCAGAGCGCGGTCACCCTGCCCTGCACCGGTTGCCGGTCGAACGGAGTGTTGCCCGCAGCAGCCGCCATTTCGCGCGAGTCCACCACCCATGGCGCTTCAGGATCGAGCAGAGCGATATCTGCCTCCAGCCCTTCTTCCAGCGAGCCCGCCGGAACGCCGAGGAGGCGAGCGGGGTTGCGTGCGAGCAGATCGAAGGCGCGGACCATGTCGATCACGCCGTCGCGCACCAGCGTCAGCGTCATGGGTAGCAAAGTCTCCGCGCCAGCCATACCGGGAGCCGCGTCTGCGAAAGGCAAGTTTTTGTCCTCCGGCCAGCGCGGATCGTGGCCACTGGCGATCACGTCGATCGTGCCATCGCCGATAGCCTCGATCACGGCTTGCCGGTCATCCTCGTCCCGCAGTGGCGGGGAGAGGCGAGTGAACGTCAGGTAGTCACCCGTAGCAAGATCGGAGAGCATGAAATGTGCGGGCGTCACGCCAGCGGTGATGTTCAGGCCGCGCGCCTTGGCCTGTCGCACCAGATCGAGCCCAGCGCGCGTCGTCACCTGCCTTGCGTGGACCCGCGCGCCGCTCATCTCCGCCAGCGCAATGTCACGGGCGAGAGCGAGCGCCTCGGCTTCTTTCGGCGCGCTGGGTATGCCAAGCCGCGTTGCCATTTCACCTGCGGTAGCGGCTGCCTTTCCGGCGATCCCGCCGTCCTCCGCATGCGTGACGACGACCATGTCCAGCATGGCAGCATATTGCAGCAGGCGCAGCATCACACCGCTGTCGGCAATCCATTTGCGACCCGTAGCAATCGCCTTGGCGCCTGCCTCCCGCATCAGTGCAATCTCGGCGAGTTGTGCACCGTCCAGCCCCTGCGTTGCGGCAGCCAGAGGGTGGACCCAGAGATCGGGCTTGCCGCTCTGGGCAAGGAAACGCACCCGCGCCGGGTGATCCAGCGGAGGCGATTGGTCGGGCATCAATGCAGCGCGGGTAATGCCGCCGAAATGGAACGCGGGCTTATCGATGGCGAACACACCGAGATCGACGATGCCGGGCACGACCAGCTTGCCGCCTGCGTCGATGACATCACCGTCCTGTCCGTCACCTGCCGAGATCAGGCCGTCAACGCACCGCAACGTCGCTTTCTGCAAGCCGTTCGGCGTGACCAGCGTGCCGTTGATGATCGAGAGAGGGCGCTTCTGCTTCATACCCATTCTCCCTCGCCCCAACCGGGTACGCCGCGTGCCTTCCGCGTCAACACGTCGAGACAGGCCATGCGGATGGCAACGCCCATTTCCACCTGCGAGGTAATGATTGCGCGGTCTTCCATGTCGGCCACCGTGCTGTCGATCTCCACCCCGCGGTTCATGGGGCCGGGATGCATTATGATTGCATCGTCCTTCGCCAGCGCGAGGCGTTCAGGCGTGAGGCCGTAAAGGTGGCGGTATTCGCGCGGAGAAGGGATGAACTGCCCATCCATCCGCTCGTTCTGCAAGCGCAGCATCATCACCACGTCGCTGCCCGCCAGCGCGGCGTCGAAATCGTGAAACGGCTCTGCGCCCATGCGCTCGATCCCGGCAGGCATCAGCGCAGGTGGTGCACAAAGGCGCACAGAGGCACCCAAGGCCTGCAAGCACAGGATGTTGGAGCGGGCAACGCGGCTGTGCAGGATGTCGCCGCAGATCGTCACCGTTAGGCCGGTGAAATCCTCTGCATCGTGCCCGCGTTCGCGCAGCTTGTGGCGCAGGGCCAGTGCATCGAGCAGTGCCTGCGTTGGATGTTCGTGCTGCCCATCGCCCGCGTTGAGGACCGGACAGTCCACCTTGCTGGCAATCAGTCCGACCGCGCCGCTGCTGCCGTGACGGATGACGATGGCATCGGCGCGCATGGCGTTGAGCGTCACCGCCGTATCGATCAGCGTCTCGCCCTTCTTCACGCTGGATTGGGCCGCGTACATGTTCACCACGTCCGCGCCCAGCCGCTTGCCGGCGATCTCGAAGGACAGCAGCGTGCGGGTGGAATTCTCGAAGAAGGCGTTGATGATCGTCAGGCCCGCCAGCTGTTCGGAATGCTTGGCAGCCTGCCGGTTGAAAGCGACGTACTGCTCGGCTTCTGCCAGCAGGTAGAGAATTTCGTGCCGCTCCAGCGACGAAATGCCGATCAGGTCGCGATGCGGAAAGGCACGCGCGCCCTTGGGGAAGCGGCTGCCGGTCGAGGCGGTTTTCGGCGATGTCATTAAAGCATGGCCCTTAATCGAGGCGTATCGGCTGCTCAAGCTCTTATCTCTGGCCCTCGCTCGAAAGCGTGCCTAGATGTGTGCCATTATTGGCTGAAGGGATCGCGAATTCATGGCTTTTGCAGGCAAGGTCTGGCGGCTGCTGGTCGGCATCAAGGACGCGCTGGCGCTGATATTCCTGCTTCTTTTCTTCATTGCGCTGTTTGCCATTCTCAGCGCGCGGCCCAATCCGGGCATGGTACGCGACGGCGCGCTGCTGCTGGATATAGACGGCTCCGTGGTGGAGGAAGTTTCGCAGATCGATCCGCTTCAGGCGCTGATCTCACGCACGGTTCCGATGCGCGAATATGCCGCGCGCGACCTTGTTGCAGCGATTGACGAGGCGGCTGGCGACGAACGCGTCGAAGTGCTCGCTCTCGATCTCACCGGCTTCCTCGGTGGAGGTGCTGTCCACATGAGCGAGGTTTCGGGCGCGCTCGACAGGTTCAAGGCTGCGGGCAAGCCGATCTACGCTTACGCCTATGCCTATGGTGACGATGCCATGCTGCTGGCCGCCCACGCAGACGAAATCTGGCTCGATCCGATGGGCGGCGTTGCGATCATGGGGCCGGGCGGCGAAAGCCCCTACTTCGGTCAGGCGCTCGAACGCTTCAACATCACGGCCAATGTCTACCGCGTGGGCACCTACAAGAGCGCGGTGGAGCCCTACACGCAGGATGGCATGTCGCCCGAAGCGCGGGAGAACCTTTCGCAGCTTCTCGCAACGCTGTGGCAGGAATGGCGTGCCAACGTAAGCTCCGCGCGCCCGCAGGCCGATATCGACCTCGTCACGCAGGACGTTGCCGGGTGGCTGGCAGCGTCGAACAACGACATCGCCCAGGCCTCCATTGCTGCCGGTCTGGTCGACCGTCTCGGCACCCGCGTCGAATGGGGCGAACGAATTGCCACCGAAGTGGGCGAAGACGAATGGACGGACGAACCCGGTTCCTTCGCCACTACGCAATACGACCCATGGCTGGCGGAAGTACGCCGCAATCGCGAAAGCGGTGACGAAGGCCGCATTGCCGTCGTCACTGTTGACGGAGAGATCAGCGATGGAGAGGCCGGCCCCGGTTCCGCCGGCGCTGCCCGTATAGCCCGCCTTTTGGACGAAGCGCTCGACGACAATCTCGATGCACTGGTGGTGCGGGTGAACTCGCCGGGCGGCACCGTCACCGGCTCCGAAACCATCCGCCGCGCGATCATGCGTCACCGCGCTGCAGGAACGCCCGTTGCGGTCTCCATGGGCAACTACGCCGCCAGCGGCGGCTACTGGATTTCCACGCCCGCCGAACGCATCTTTGCAGAGCCCGAAACGCTCACCGGCTCCATCGGCGTGTTCCTCGTAGTGCCCAGTTTCGAGGATTTGCTGGCCGAATATGGCGTGACCACCGATGGCGTGCGCACCACCGGACTTTCCGGCCAGCCCGACATTCTTGCCGGATTCACGCCGGAAGCGAACGCGGTGCTGCAGGCATCGACGGAAAGTTTCTACAACCGCTTCCTGACGCTTGTTGCCGAAGCACGCGGCGTGTCGATGGAGCGCGCGGACGAGCTGGGACAGGGCCGCGTCTGGGATGGCGGTGCCGCGCGGCAGCTAGGGCTTGTCGATCAGTTCGGCGATCTCGACACTGCCATTGCCTGGGCTGCTGGCCGCGCCGATCTGGCCGAAGGCACATACGAGGTGAGATACCTTGGCGAAAACGCGCCCCGCTACGACACGTTGCTTGCGCAGCTGCTTATGGGCGGAAATGACGCGCAGGAGGAAGCTGGTCGCGACGTGGCCTCCATTTTCACGCGCCGTGAAGCGACGCGCCTCGGCCAGGTGATCGAGGGATTGGACAGGCTGATGGCGGTGGAAGGCGTACAGGCGCATTGCCTCGAATGCGCCGCCGTTCCCGGCCCTGCACGGACTGCCGCGCAGCAAGCAACGCCGCGTTCGTGGCTGGCCATGCTGGCCCGCCTCGGAATGGATTGAAGCCACCGCGCCGCCGGGCGCAAACAGGCCTTGTCTTGCCGCGACGAAAATGGCAAAGGCCCGCCCCTGCCGTGAATCGGCGGGCGCGTAGCTCAGTGGTAGAGCACACCCTTCACACGGGTGGGGTCGCAAGTTCAATCCTTGCCGCGCCCACCATCTTTTCAATGACTTAGAAGAGATGGCGCGCGTTTCCATGAAAAAACATGGAAAGCGCGGTGTGAGAATCAACCATAAGGCGTGCTCAGATCGATCCGGGAGGCTCCGCTTCTACCTCCCAAATCAGCGCTACTGCATGGACTCAAAGTCTCCCGCCACGCTGCCGTAGAAACTCGGCAAACTCTGCTGCCATGCGTTCGGCATCATCGCCGCCTCTCTTTTCCTCCCCGAGCCGACGTATCAGGTCGGCTTGCCGTGCGGCTGGCACTTTGCCGTAGCTCGTCAGAGTGGTGAGCATCTTTTCATGCCCGATGTTTTGCGACCATGCCTTGAACGCTTCGATGGAGGGGCAAATCTGCTCTCCAAGCCGGGCCAGCATATGACGGAAACAATGGGGGTTGAAATAGGGCAGGCCAGCCGCTTCGAAGGCTGTCTTGTAGATTTTCCGGATTGCCCCGGTGTTGCTCCAGTGCTCACGAGCAAGGCCCATGGGTGCAAAGACTCCCTGCTCGCCCAGCCCGACACGCGTTTTCGGGAAAAGCGGATCGTCATCGCCCCAAAGCAGCGCCGTGCGCAGGTGCTCGCACCAGCCGGTGACGATGGCCAGCGCATCGCCGCCGACAGGGCAAAACCACGTGGTGAAGGTCTTGCTGCCCTTCGTGTGCACCTCCCGCGCATCTTGAACGATGCAGCCCTGCTCCAGGTCGAAATGCTTGAGTTTCAGACTGGCCAGCGCCGCCGCTCGTGCCCCGGTCAGAGTCGCCAGTGCAATCAGCGCGCGGTTGCGTTTCTCTATGTCCGTCCCGGCTGGCATGATCGAAAGCACATGGTGCACCTGATCGAGGGTCGGCACTGGCTTTTCGCGCACCGCCTTGGCGATCCGCACTTCCTTGTCGCTCAAGTTGAAGTAGTCGGGATCGGAATAGGCAATACGGCTCTTGTAACCCGGCTTGTCAGCAAGCCAGATGAAGAAGGCGCGCAATGCGGACAGGGTCGAATGCACCGTCGCGTGTGAAAGCGGCTTGCCTGTTCGCTCGTGCCTCCTCTCTGCCAGCTTGTTCTTGAACGCCACGGCTTGCTGGATATGAAACTTTTTGAAGTCTTTGTGGCCGGTGGATTCCTCGAACAGAGTGAGGGCGCGCGCCACCAGATCGATTGATGCGTCATCACGGCGCTGTGCGTGCTTCAGGTAGTCGAAGTATTCGCGCTTGATCCGTGTGTTTTGGGCATTGTGCTTAGCCATGCCTTAGGCTCCTTTCGTTTGATCATAGTTTGGGGAGGGATGCGTCCGCTCAACTATGCGTGAAGGTGCCTGCGTGATTTGAACGTCCAGTCCGGGCATTCTGGCGGCGAGATTGGCCAAACGGGCGCGTTGGTGCATCATCGTCTCGCACGCCTCACAGATGGCCTTCAGATTACCCGTAGCGGCATTCGTGGCGACATATTCGACCATGCCTAGCGCGGGCACTTTCGGCTCCCGGCATTTGAAGCAATACATCTGCCCCGGCTGGCACGGGCGCTTCCTAGCCTTCGTGCGCTTGCTCCACCATGCCTGAAAGTCGCTGCCATAAATGAGGGTCGGCTTTGCACCGTCCACCACGGGCAAGCCTTCCTTGATCCAATTTCGCACAGTGTGCTTGTGCACCTCCAGCCGCTCGGCAAGCTCCCGCACGTCATATGAGCGGTGGAGCTTGGCCCGGCGCGGATTGATCCGGCCCATCGCCCTGCCCCCTTAGTCCTGCTCGCCTGCCAGCCGCTTGATCGAAGCAACGCTGACAAGCCGCCGCCGCCCCAGCTTGCGGGTTTCGAGCTTTCCCTGATTGATCAGTTCATAAACGGACGTGCGCCCGATGCTGAGGGCTTCGGCGGTTGCGATGATCGAGACGAAGAGAGGTTCCATGTGATGCGTCCTTGCGTGGTGCTGGCGGGTGCCAGCGGATGCGAGGAATCATTCACGTTTTTGGGGTTTGGAGCGCGCGGAAAGGTTCACAAAGGTTCGCTAACCCTCTCTCCGGCGCACTTCTTCCATTGCTTGCCAGAGACGGCGGGCGCGTTGGGTTACGGTTGTATCGCCAATATCAATGCCCGCGTTGTTGAACCATTTGAACATCGCTTCCTTAATGTCCTTTTGGGTCTTTGGCTCAATGTCTCCGTTCCAAAGCTCAGCCGCTACGGTTGCCCACATTGCATCCCAATGGGCGGCGAGCGGTTTGCCGCCGGGGTTTTTTGCGATGTGGTTTCCTTCAGGCATTGGTTTGGCTGGCACGCTCTCAACAAATTCAAATTTCTCGATTTGGAGTCGTTGAAAGACAATATCTCGAATCTCTGCGAACTGCGCATCCGCCGCCTTTATTACGCTCGGCCTAGGAGTTCGGGAGGGACCTCCACAGGCGTGCCTAGCCGCCGTTGCGTTGTGGGCTTCGAATGTCCTGAAAGTTGCCGTCAGATGAGAGACAATCAGTCCGAAGGCATCCTCATCTTGTGCGACTTTGCCCACCAATTCGATTGCCTGATTGATATACTTGTTTGCGAAGTCTTCATTCAGCTTGAGCGAGGCTTTGACGGTCGCGCCCGACTGAAGACATCCTTGCGCGGAGTGTTTGGCGTAAAGCGCGTTGTGCGCCTGCTCCACTGCACGGGCAATCTGCACGTGAAGATGCTCCAGCCTCATCTTGATCTGTTATTCTTGAGCTTTATCCACGTTCCGATAATTGAACAGCCAAAGTTCTCTGTCGAGTCAGAGGCTCAGATCACTTAATTCGCCAGCGCTTGAACGACCGGTTTCGGGTCGCATTTGGGCAATGCAGATTGTCCGAAACTGGGCCGCGAGCGGTCTTGCGTGGCAATGATCGGGCCGGGTCAGCAGGTCAAACACTTGGTGACCAGAAGCCAATTCGCTTCTATTTTGCAGTCGCCTGCAGCATCCATGCGGTTTTCTCGTGCAGCGTTATTCTGGGCGTGACAACATCTGCGGTGGCATCGTCACCAATCTCTTCGGCGACACGAAGCACATTCCTTGCAGACTTGGCAACTTCTACATGCCCCCTCGCTAAGTTGGCGACCATACCTTGCCAATCTGGCCGGCCCATCTCTTCTTCAATCGACGACAGTGAGGCCATTTCCGAGTATGATGAAGGCGCATATTTTCCGAGAGCACGGATACGCTCAGCCAGTTCATCCACTGCTGTCCACATCTCGGTGTATTGCTCCATGAACAAAGCGTGCAACTGCTGAAAATGGGGGCCTTCTACGTTCCAATGATAGCCGTGCGTCTTCAAATACAACGCGTAGGTGTCGGCAAGTAGCTTCTTGACGGCATCCGCCGAGCGCGCCCGGTCAGGTGCGGCGATCCCGATATCTATTTCCATTTGAACACCTCGCTTTGCATAATTGCATCTTGGTCAGGAGGACTGGCCATCAAAGAATCGTTGGTGACGTTCGACGAACCGGCGGAGCCAATGATCCGTCTTGTTATGGTTCGCTCGGATCATATACCGCCATCCGGCAAGTGACACCGCAAGTGCGCCGATCGCATCGACAATAAGGTCCCACATGGTGTCGATCTTTCCAGACGGGTCGTTAAACATCGGTTTTTGCATTGTCGTTCCCGCAAGCGCATCCATGGCGAACTCGAAAATCTCCCAAATTGCACCGATGCAAACAGCAAACGAAAACGCAAAGAGCGCGACGAAAGTGGGTGTGAGAGCAAAGTCCACACGCCTGGTTTCGTTGAGCAAATAGACGATCAGGAACCCGAGAAGTCCCAGCAGGATTCCCGAGGTGGTGTGCAGGGCGAGGTCCCACCACCAGAACCGATTATAGAAGTCGCGCACTTCTCCAAGGAAGAGCGTGGCAAAGATGAATAGCGTTGCGAATAGCTGCAACTCAAGAGGAACCGTGGCACTGAACTTGGTCTTGAAAACCACTGGTGTGACGATGGCGAGTGCCAAGCTTGCGACGAGGAATGCCGTCAGCCAACGCTCTGCTGCCAGCGCTGCAACAAACTCCGCCCCCATCATGATCAAGATGACAGTAAGCGAAATGCGGTAGAAACGGGCAGTCAATGATAGCCTGCCAAATGCGACTGCATAACGCTCGTCCCCAATAGGTCGAACAACCGTGCCTCGCGATGAGTCAAGCTTCAACCCCAAACATGGAAAGGTAAACACACCCTGCCCTTGGTTCCTCATAGCGGCTGCAGGCTTCAAAGTATGCAAGTGAAATTGGTAGATGGCCCACGTAGCGAGTTGGACTGAACGTCCGCAATTGGGTCGGAATGCAGTCTCAGTGCGAAGCGTCCGTAATCGGGTCGCTAACTGCCAGGCACCTTTTAGCTGAGCAGCCGTGACAGCCGCCAATCCGTTGTTAGCACGATCAAGCGGCGTGTCGAAGGGCCAGAACTGGGATGGGTAGCGGAAGAAGAGGGAAAGCAACTGATGATTGTCTGGCTGCTCCCATATGGACACTGCGTCACAGATGACATGGGGTTCTAGCAAATTGGCCGGATCAGCTTTTCAAGCATCTGCGCGAAGGCATATTTCGTCTTCGACTATCTGTGGGGACCCGACTAGCCAGACACCGGTGCCACTCACCAGAGCAAATGAGCAAACGGGACGGCCGTCTTCAATGAGGAGACCCTTTTCCAAAATCATAGCATCGCGCGCGATTTCGAGCGCATCACTCAAGGTGTCAGCCTGAAATCTGTAGCTCCTCAATTCCCGAGAGTTGTCGCTAGTATGGTAGATCTCATACGAATGCATCTGTGCCCCCTCGGTTGTTCAGCACCTAAAGTCGGAAAAATCTTGGCAACACTCGCGGCATCAGCCGCGCCTCTTCTTCTCTAAATCCAGCACTTCCACAACGTCGCTATGTCGAGGGTCGAGAGCGATGGGCTCCTTTTCATCAAGTGCATCAAGCTCAGCAAACGCAAGCTCGATTTCCTCACGTTTCTCGAGGATCAGACGTGCGACTCCTTCGGTAAGCCCTCCCTCTTCACCTACGCGACCAAGTGCATGTGTAATGTCGCCGATGACTGCGCTTGTCGGGCTGGTGTGCAGATGACCCCTGTTATCAAGATACGCCTGAATTGACTTGGCCACGCTTTGCCTCCGACTGGGCTGTTTATCGAAGTATTTTATGAAACATTTAAATTACAACGTTCTGACGAACGCAATCTGGTCTTTCGTGCATGATCTTGTAGTTTTTACTTTGAACGCGAGATCACCGCATCCGTGTTTGCCGCTATCCGGAGTGATTTAGCGCTCAGAGCCGCCCGTGATGACCGTTTTCGAAGCGTTCCGCTTGCTTGCGAAATACATCCCCTGCGGATCGTCACATCTCTTGGCGCTGGCAAATCATAGAAATGCCATATTAGCTCGCTAATTGTGCCTATACGACCCGATGGGATTTCTAACATTTCGAGATCCCCACCTTCATGGCTCCGCCTGAAATGCGGAGCCATTTTCTTGCTCTTGCACAACAAAGTCGTGGTAGCGATTTGCAATGACCGAGCTGCGCGATTCGATTTATTATGCACAACTAGCTCGCAAGGCCCGGCAGCTTGCTGCGGGTCATTCTGACCCATTGGTCGCTCGTCATCTGCGTGAACAAGCAATCCAGCATGATCGATTGTCCCGCAAGCTTGCGCGGAAAGAAGCCAGATCTAGAAAACCACGGGGTGCTTGGAAGAAGCTGTTCACCTTTTTGAATCCGTGAGGTAGCCCATTGAGCAAACGTCCGTCAGTTTGCTAGCGGCTAATCAGTTTCTTGGTGAAGTCGATGGCGAGCCGATAGTCAGCTATATTCCTATGCTGCGAGGAGACTCTTTTCGGCGACCGCACCTGCAAAATATCGAGCATCTCTACAACCGTCACACGTTCTTCAGGCATGCCAGGATTCTCGTAGTTGGAGTTGGCGCTAAGCGTCCGATCAGTACAAAGAGTGATGTGAGGGCACAGAATCAAAGTTAACCGCATTGAAATGTGGTCTAGAACTACTATCAGTGGTGATATTCCTGAGACGGAGGCCCCGGTTGTTAGCCTGCCCAATATTGACCGGAATGATCCCATCTGAGCAGGTTTATTTTGACAACGCGCATTTATCGCACATTGTCGAGTATTATGAATACAAGCGTTCTTTGCGAGCGCGACGAGATTATGGGCGCCGGTCGGCTTTCATGTTCTGAAGAGCCAGAAGGGCGCAGCGGTATGGAAGAGCCAGACAATTACGAGCTGCCTTCCCCTTTCTTCCGCTTTCCTCTCACAGTCGGTCATTCGCGCACTAATCAGATCTAGGTGTCCGACAAACATGCCGCAATCAGTCGGCGTAGGCGGCGACGGTGACCGCTTATGAGGTGGTTAGCAGTCGCCTTGAGTGCATCCTCATCAGCAAGGAATACGTCGAAACTTTAGGGTATGTCGGCAAGCAGCAGGCAATCTTCGCTGAGCAAATCGAGCACGACACCGATCTGACTTTGCTCGAGTGCGAAGCAGCCAAGGCTGCGTCCAATTCGCCCCTGCTGTTCAATCAGAGTAGGCGAGACGTAGCTTGCACCATGCATGACTATGGCTCGCTGACGCGCCAAGTTGTTCTCTTGATCCAGCCCATCGAGCCTGCGCGATCGACCATACTTGCCGATATAGCTTTCGGCGATCCGATAACTTCCTCGAGATGTGGAGTTGGACCCTATGATGTTCGAGAACTCCTGAACATAGCCGGTGTGGGCCGGATCTGATCCGCGACCATGGGCCACAAGGAATTCCGATCGCACGCTACCGGAGGACAAATCGACGATCTGAAATCGTTGGTGGCTCGAATGTTCGGAAAAATCGACCAGTCCCACAATGTCGCGGCGAAGGCCAAGGTTTGCATGTTGGTCTAGCGCGGCAAGCGCTTTCGCCAGCAATGGCGGGCGAGGATTACCTGGGGCAGCACGGACCACATTCAAACCTTCCAGGCGACCTGATCCGGTAGAGGCCTTGCCTGCGTCAGCGGCTGCGCTTGGCACAGCCGCCCCAAGCACAGCAATCCCAGCGGACTTCAGAAGATGGCGGCGATCGAGTATCATCGTGACATTCTCCGTCAGTGTTTAACGAGGCCTTTTTGAGCCTTGCCCAGGGCTCACGCGGTACGACCCGAAGGACCGCGCGTTTTGCAGAAGCGCGCGAAATCATATTGCGTCGCGAAAGCTGCACTGCCGCAGGAGGGGGACGGCACCAGTTTCATCTGCTTCTGTAGTTGAATGTATTACATACGAATACATGAACTGCGCCTGAATTTGACAGACGTTGATTTACATCCGAATACACGCCTCAGTTTGATGATGGAGAGTGACTGGCTGTGCCTAATCGCGATCGAGTCGTAACCGTTAGGTTGAACCGGGATGAATACCGGGCCCTGGAAGAACTGGCTGAGAAGGACATGCGACCACTCAGCGCGTACATCCGTGTGTTGTTAATGGAGAGTGTCCCAGATGAACGGAGGCGCCTTGGAATCAGGAGTGCCGAGTAGTTGTAGGATCACTTTGCCTCGCATAGAGGGTTGACCCGTCACGATCACACTCGTCGGGCAGCCCGCTAAGGAGGCGGACGTTGGCGTCCGCGATTGGGTCGCTAACGGCCAGGCTGCTTATAATTGAGTAGCTGTGACAGCTGCCAGGCCGTTGTTGGCAAGATCAAGCGGCGTGTCGAACGGCGAGAACTGCGATGGATAGCAAACCCTCCAGTGCGCTTTCGCTCCGCAGTCGATCCGGCCTTCGCGAGTTGCCAGGAATTCAGGCACCGCTCAAATCTAGGAGAAAGCGTCGGTGTCTGAAAAATTATCCTGCTTATCGGCAGCGCGGGTGAGTCCTAATGTCTCGAATGTCATAAATTCGGCCGTCAGCGATGGTAGCTTGCAGACACTGCTCAGTCCCAGAATTCCACTGGATGCTGTATCGCGTATTGCCTGATGTAAAATTGTCGACCTGTCGGAAACCACGCCGCTCGAGCTGCGTCATGGCACCCGCAGCCCGATCACCCTCAAGGTCGCTAACATCAACGGACGCCTGATAGCCCCCACGCCCTCGATGATCGTCGCGATGTCTTAAATTGTGTGTCCTTTGCCTTACGCCAGCCTGATAGCCGCTAGAATAGGCATCAGAGCGATCGTAATTGTGATAGGTGGCATTGTGAAGCCCATCACTAAATCCCCGATCATATTGCGATCGCCCGGAATGATCCCGGTCTTCATCGTCGTCATGGTGACTGGCTAGTGCTGCAATCAATGCCGCACCCACCCCAACTGCGGCCACTGCTGCTGCCGCGTTCGCGCCCTCATGGTGACCGCAATCTTGGTCTGAAGCATCAGTAATGGCGCTATATCTTCCATTGGACGTTCTCACGAGGACGCAATCATCTTCCTCCTCGTTCCACCAGTGCGCTGCCAATATACCTCCGGCCTGATGCGTCTCGACATGCTCGTAGCCACGGCTCCTTAGCTGAGTTTCCCCAGAGCTAGCTCTTCCATTGACCAAATCACGAAGGTCATCGGCACCTCCTGCGAGCGCTGGGCCAGGAACAAATGTCATACCCGCAGCACCCGCCCACAAACCGATCTTGCAAACCTTGTGCATCAACTCACTCCATATAAAATTTTCTAGCCAATCTTTCCTGCTGGCCGACCTGCATTCAGCACGAGATTTCGCTGGCTCTCCCCAACCACTGGCGAACCTTGAACCGCACACTTGCCAATTACCTTTTAACAGTTCTTCAACCGCAATTGAAGTGGTATAGACTGCGCATAAGGATGACCGTCACGAACTGATAAGTTGTGTTTTTCCGACCCTCCTTGCGAGGGCATCCCTGTGTTCGCACCTGTAGTTTTCTAGCGCCTGATGGCAGACGAGACCTCGATGACTGCACGAACTTTGTTGCCCATGCTTTCCATCGCCGCAATGTCACTCTCAGGGTGCATCGAATCCGGGACCGCGACACAATTGCCGGACCGGCTTCCTGTTGAGTTCGTCGGACTACCCGGTTCCGAATGGCAGTTGGTCGAATTCCGCTCGAACGATGATGCACAAGGCACGTCGAGACCGGCCGATCCTGAAAGCTATTCGCTCCGCTTCAACGAGGATGGGACGGCCAATTTCGGACTGGACTGCAATCGGGGTAATGCCAGTTGGAGTGCCTCCAGTGACGGACGCGCAACGAGTGGACAATTAACGTTCTCTGATCTTGCATCGACCCGTGCGATGTGCCCACCGCCTTCGATGGGTGAGACCCTTGCTAGGGACACGCAATACATGCGTACCTACCTGCTGCGCGATAATATGCTCTACATCGACCTGATGGCGGACGGCGGTACCTATGTTTGGGAGCCGAGCGCGAGATAGGAGCAGTCTAGCTGGTTTGCAGCGTGAGTTGAGCACGCGGTTATCCAATGCGATGCTCATCTGTCCGCAAGGCTGGCGCCTTCCGACTTCATCCCAAGGGAGGAAGGCGAACTCGCTTCAAACATTATCTTGATGCAAGCCCACACCTAAGAGGCGACGCTTGAAGAAAAGGCCGAAGGATTGATGACCGCCAACTCGATTTGCTCGAAGCCAGCGTGACTGCGCTGCGCCCTCTCTTACTCCCGCTGTTGGTTGTTTCGGGCATAGCAGGCTGCGCCAACCTCGAAGCTCCGCTCCCGCCTGCCGGAAGCAATGGTTGGCAAGCCTTGGGGCAAGTGAGCGATTACGGGCCAAGAATAACGCCTTTGGCCGTTATCGAGGATAAGCAATGCATCCAGGACGATTGTGAGCATGCTCGCATAATCAGGGTGATGACGCGCATTACCCTCGCCAATGATGCCATAGTGCGTGAAGAGGTGATGACACTGGGTGAGCGGATTGGGATCTCTGACGGTTCCGTTGAACTCGTCGCAGTCTATCCGTCCTCCAAGCCAGGCAAGTCGAGCGAATACCGCTTTGCATATCGGTTTGATGGAGGGTTGTAGAAGTTCCAATTTCTCTGCTGAATCGCAACGCGAAGAGAAGATCAGCTATTTGTAGGCAGGACGAACTGGGCCCTGATTTCTTTCAAGAACCCTTTGTTCCCACGTCAGCAATCGGGTTGTTAGCAGAATGGCCGCCTTCGGCTTTTGGCGCAAAGAAGCGGACGGTCAGCTTTCAGGATGCACTAGCGGCGCCATCTGCGGCTGCTCATGGAGGGGAAAGCGGACATCTACCGGACGGCGCGAGCCTTGGTATCAAAAATGGGGCGGTAAAGTTGCCCCCTACCGCCCCAAGGTTTGAAGGCAAAGGTTGCCTTCCGGGTCGCAACGTTTGGGTAGAGGTCGAATGTGGCGGTGGTGAGACAGCCCCTCAGTCAGTCGTCGTTTCCAATTCCGGGAACGCTTTTGCCAGCTTGACCGCATCGGCTGGCATGCAAAGGCGGATGGCAGCCATAGAGCTAGGACACCACCAAGCCGGGGACACGGCTTGGGAGGGGAAGTAAGCGGACAATCGAACCTGTTCTTAACGCTCGACACTCTGATCGTATTGTTCGAGGATAGGAGCGCGGGCGTATTAGACATGGGGGCTAAGCAGTGAAGAACGATCATCCGTTCAACGTTCTAGTGCTAGCGGGCCAAAGGCCAGGTGCGATCGATCCGCTAGCTAAAGAGCATGGCGTTTCTCACAAATGCCTGGTCCCGGTCTTCGATCAGCCGTTGATTGGCTGGGTCTTACGGACGATTGTGAGCGCATCGCCTGACAGCAAGATCTTTGTGTCCATCGAAAATCCGGCAGTTCTTGAATCGGAACCGACTGTTCGGCGACTGCGCGAGGGCCGAAAGTTGGAAATCGTGCGGGCGAAGCCCAATCTCGTCGACAGCATTTATGCGGCTGCAGAGGTCGCTGAAACGCCGCTGATGATTACGACAGCCGACAATGTCTTGTTGACCGAGGAGGCAATTCACTCGCTTGCTGGCGCAGCGCAACGTGACGAAGTGGATGCTTTGCTCGTTATGGCCCGCAAGGAGGACATACAGGCAGCCCATAAGGGCGGTAAGAACCGATACTATGAGTTTAGGGATGGCGGCTTCTCGAACTGTAACCTGTTCTGGCTCAATAACCGAAGGGCGCTTGGCGCGGCCGAACCCTTCCGGGAAGGGGGCCAGTTTCTCAAGGTGGCGGGGCGCATCCTCAAGACCTTCGGACTGATCAATGCGATCTTGTTCAAACTGAAACTCCTCAATTTGACCCAAGCTTTCGGAAGGTTGTCGGGGCGGGTAGGCGTGACCGTCTTCCCGCTGGTTCTGGCAGATGGGCGACTTGCGATCGATGTTGACGATGCAAAGTCCAAGCAAATGGTTGAAGAGATCCTGCAACGCACCAGCCGATAACCGCATCCGATCATTCGAGCACAAATGTAGCCGGTTGCTGGAGCACTAGGCGGTGATCAATGTCCGCAATCGGGTCGTTACCTGCTGGTCAGGTTCTGGCACACAGCCAGGTTCAGGAAGTCAGCCGCTATTGGGTGGAAAGCGGAACGGACTACCGCAATAGGGTTGTCCCGCAGATAACGTCCCAGTTCATTCTCTTCCCTCTCCAAGCAGGGAAATCACCTCTTGACCAACCGAACGAACGTGCGAGGTTTGTCTAGCATCCAACAGAATAGCCTTGGTGAGGAGATTTACAAATGTCAGGTCCAATAGTCGCTGCCACGGATTTCTCTGCGCGCGCTGATAGGGCCGTTGACCGGGCTTTCATGCTTGGTAGCCAGCTCTCGCGACCGGTCGAACTCGTTCATGCGATTGAGTATGCGCCAGGGCGCAATATCGACATGGAGAAGCTCGACAGCCAGATGCGAGCAGTTCTGCCGGCAACCGATGTTCCAGTAACCTTCGCTTATCCCGAAGGGTCAGTGCCAGCTGCTATCGCCAACCATTCCGAAGAGGTTGGAGCCTCGATGCTAGTGCTGGGGGTAGCGCGCTACAACTCTGTGGGAGACTACATCCTCGGCACTGCTGTCGACAGGATCATTCGCGGGACAAGCAAGCCAGTGATCGTGGTCAAGAAAAGGCCGCGCAAACCATACGGCAAGGTTCTGGTGGCAACTGACTTCTCGCCCTTCTCGCTGGAAGCCCTATCATGGGCGGTAGAGACCTTTCCAGATTGTGAGCTGCATGTTCTCCATGCCTATTACGTACCATTTCAGGCCTGGAACAAGGCGCCTTGGGTGGCGGAGGAAATCGAGAAAGAGGCTCAGGATCGTCTCGCTACCCTCAAAGACGAGCTACCGCCTGAAACCGCCGACCGCCTGATCTGCCGTGTCGTGAAAGGGAGCCTATGCAATGCGATCAATACCCAGATTGACAAACTTGGCATAGACCTTGTCGCAATAGGCTCACAGGGCGAGACCGGATTTCGCCATGCGACAATCGGGAGCCAGGCAAGTTCTGTGCTGGAAGATTCGCATGCCGATACCGTCTTGATCGGGCCGAGGGTGGCTTGATGCGACGCAATCATCGTCGGATTGAATACGCGTTCGAGCAACAGCCTCCGATGTCCGCAATCGGGTCGTTAGTGGTCCAGCCGCTTTTGGCTCGTAGCGGAAAGAAGCGGACGGTCAGCTTTCAGGATGCCCTGGCGGCGTGATGTGCGACTGCTTCTGGGGTGGAAAGCCGACCCTCAACATCGGGAAGGCCTCAACACTTCCTGCCAATGCCGCTTATTGCTCCCTAACACCCCACCCCAATGACGCTATTGCTAATCATTCGCAGGACGCCTAGTGCGCCAACGTCTCGGAGGGAAAAGGACGGAAATGATTCGCGCACGCACTTTGGCTGCGGCCGCCACGCTTTTGTGCGGCACGATGTTTAACGGCACTCCCGCTATCGGTGCTTCGCCGATTCCGGCTGAGCTATCTGTTGGCTCAATGTTCGCTCAGGCCGATTGGGTCGTCAAAACGGTCATTATCGGACTGATTTTCGCGTCATTGGTGACTTGGACGGTGCTTTTCGCAAAAGCTGCGGAGTTGCATAAACTCTCGAAAAGGCAGCAGGAATTGAACAGGGCGATCGTCGAGGCGCGAACACTTGCGGATGCGCGCAAGCGGGCGCCAGAAGCTTCTGACCTGCTGGATGCAGCTGAACTGGAATTGCGCCTTTCAGCCGATGCCCTCGAAGATGTCGATGGCATTCGCGAGCGGATCTCGACGCGTTTCGCCCGGCTGGAAGCGGCGATGGGGCGGCGCATTTCGCGCGGAATCCCTGTGCTTGCGACGATTGGTGCGACTGCACCGTTTGTTGGCCTATTTGGCACCGTGTGGGGCATCATGAACAGCTTCATCGGCATCGCCGAGAACCAGACGACAAACCTAGCAGTTGTCGCGCCAGGTATCGCCGAGGCATTATTGGCAACCGGTGTTGGCCTGTTCGCAGCTATACCAGCGGTGGTCATCTACAACCATTTTTCCCGGCAGGTGGCCGAGCAACGCGCGCTCAGCGCAGACCGCGCGGCCGCTGTGCTGAACATTGTATCACGCGATTTGTCTCGTGGTGCGGTTGGCAAGGAAGCCTAGTTCCATGGCTTTCAAACTTGGTTCCGCCGATGATGGCGACTTGCCGCTGAATGGCGAGATCAACGTCACGCCATTCATCGACGTCATGCTGGTGTTGCTCATCATCTTTATGGTGGCGGCGCCACTCGCGACCGCAGATGTTCGAGTAGACCTGCCGATTACTAACGCAGAGAGTGCGCCGCGCCCTGATCAGCCCGTATTCGTGACGATCGAAGCCAATGGCCGGGTGACCGTAAATGGTCGCGAAACGGCCATCACCGAGCTGGGGCAATCAATCATGAGTGCGACCGGGGAAGACCGAGAGCAGCGCATCTTTCTGAGAGCGGATCGGACAGTTTCCTATGACCGGCTCATGCAGGCAATGAACTCCCTGCGCTCGGCGGGCTATCTCCTCGTCGCCTTGGTTGGTGCAGAGACTGCCAATTCACAATGACCGCGATCCCCGCCATGACTGCGACAGCCCCAAACTGGCGCATGGCTGCCGCATTGGCGGCACTTGGACACGCGGCCCTTCTTGGCGTGCTCTTGGCGACCGTGGGAACCCCGAAGCAGACAATCCCTGATCCGGTGATGATCATCGAACTGCCGGAAGGACTGGCGCCAGCCAGCGAAGTGCCATTGGCCGACGAGACACCGGTGCAGGATCGCGCGGAGCCCTTGCCTACCATGGTCCCTCCCGATCTCGACATTCCCGAAATGCAGGCACCCGTTCCCACCGATCCGGTGGTCCTGCCGACGCCACGTCCAATCCCGCCAATAACGCGGGCACCGTCTCCCCGCCCTGACCTGCCTCGCCCGCAGGCAGCCGCGCCGCCGCGTCTTCAACCGCCGGCCCCATCTACCGGCTCCGGCAATGCGG
>JGI12481J13897_1000211_pt1 | contig 26533 bp, 22 predicted proteins | sample TtaePargueraPR_FD_13897 | JGI IMG/M metagenome (IMG submission 13897)
TGGCGCGAGCCGTGTCAGGTTTCCGGCAGAGTTACAGGGAAATCAGTCACCGACTGCGATCGAGGCAATGGCTGACGAACAGCGCCTCTTCGAAATACGCAATGTTGAACAGCGCCAGCTAAGGGCGCAATTGAATGCGCGGGTAGAACAGCTCCGTCAGCAAATTGCGGGCTATGAGCAACAGATCGCCGCCTACCAACAGCAATTGGCTCTCATTGGTCCCGAACTTGAAGGGCTTAGGGACCTTTGGGAGCAGGAACTCGTCACGATCAATCGACTGAATCAGCTGGAACGGACGCAGGTCGGCCTGAACGGAAGTATCGCGTCAATGAGGACTGATGTTGCGAGAACGAATGCAGCCATTGCGGAGATGACTGAAGCTTTGATCCAGCTCGATCAGTCTCGCCGCGCAGATGCCGCTGCCGAATTGACAAGACTGAATACCGTTCTCAATGAACAGCGGTCGCGGAATGCACTGGCAAGCAATCAACAATTCTACACGGAAATACGTGCTCCTTATTCCGGTACGATCGAAAAATTGGCTTTCGCATCGACAGGCGACGTGATTACGCCAGCCCAAACAATTCTCGAGTTAGTGCCTAATGACGAACCACTCGTCGTCGAGGCTGCGATATCTCCGTCCGACATAGATCGCGTCGTGAGCGGGCAGAACGCGCAGCTCCGCTTTGCCTCCTTCAACTTGTCGTCGACCCCTACGTTCTCGGGAGAAGTCACCTATGTAGCCAGCGATCGAGTTCAGGACGAAGCAACAGGGATTCCGTTCTATCTCGTCCGCATTGAGTTTGAAGAGACAGAGCTTGTGGACGAGGGAATCGAGCTTCGTAGTGGGATGCCCGCTGAAGTTGTTATCGAGACTGGTTCGCGCAGTCTGATTTCCTTCTTGGTGAAGCCATTGGCAGATCAGTTCAATCGGGCATTCCGCTATGACTGATGCAAGACCTTGCCGATGGTCTTGGCTTTTCGGAGCTCTGGCGCTCGCCGGAAGTCAAACCCTTGCAAAAGCGCAGGAAACGGCTGGTTCGCTAAGCACGACCTTTGGGCCGAGTATTGAAGAGCAGGGGGGAGAACCTAGGATTCCCATTTTGCCTGATGGCACCCCTGCGGATGCCATAGCACTGAATCTTTCAGAGCCGATCGAGAGCCTTACTCAGGCGATTGATGCCGCGTACTGGTCCAATCCGGTCATCCTGGCGGAAAGGGCGAGAAAGCGGTCGGCTGATTTTCTCCTGCCTCAAGCTCGAGCTCAATTCGGTCCGACAATCGAATATGAGCTGTCTCATGGATATCGACGGGACCGGGTGGACTTGCCGACCGACGACCTCAACATTTCGTCGGGCTGGTCCAGTTCAGCTTCGCTCGTTCTCAGTCAGCCACTGGCAACGTTTGGCAGACTGAGGGCAAATGAGCAGCAAGCTGTCGCTGCGATAGAGTTTCAAGAGCATACTTTGGAGCGAGCGGAGCAGGAACTGCTCTATTCGGTAATCGTCGCATACACATTGCTAATTCGAGACAGGAATGGGCTTCAGATTGCGCGCGACAACTTGGAGCTTTTGTCTCGCGAGTTGTCAGACACTCGCGCTCGGTTCGAAGTGCGCGAAACCACTCGTGCAGACCTTCAGCAGGTCGAAACTCGTGTGAGGCTGGCGGAAGCTCAGGTGGCAGTAGCCACCAGCAGCCTAGCTGAGAGTGAAGCACGATTCCATGAAGTCGTCGGAGCTCCCGCCGGAGATATTCAACCGCCGAATCCCCTTCAACTGCCCGTGGACGGTTTGCCTGAAGCGCGTGCTCATGCGCTGGAAAATAATCCAGTCGTAAAGGCTGCACATGCGCGTGAGAGAATTTCTCGTGCAGAAACGTCTTCGGCCGTTTCGGCTCGATTGCCGCGCGTGGATTTGCGTGGCCGCGTCGACCTCCTTCCAGTCACGCCTTACAGCAACGATCTCCGTCAGCGAGGTCTGGTAGGCGAAGTAGTCATCTCGGGCCCCTTGTTCACTGGTGGCGAACTTGCTGCCCGCGTCAGCGAAGCGAGAGCAAACAATGATGCTGATTGGCGGCTAATCGACGCTGCAAGTCGAGGATTGGTAGCCGAGGTTTCGTCAGCTTGGCGAAACTTGGAAGCTCAGATGAATGCGGTTGAAAGCCTAAGTTTCGCAGTCGAGGTTGCAGAAGCCGCGTATCAAGGTTCATTGACCCAGCAACGAGCCGGCACTCGAACGACCCTTGATGTTTTGATCCTTGCTCGTGAACTGCTTACTGCGAGAACTAGCCTCAATGTTGCAAGCACTGATGCGTACCTCGCCCGCGCACGGATCCTTCTCGCTTTGGGCGACATCGATCGATCTTATTTGTTGCCCAATGCGGACATCTACAATCCAGCAGCCCACCAAGAGGATGTTGCTTGGTCTCCCCCGATCGTAATTTTTGGTCCCATCTTTCGTACGCTCTCCGTGATCGGGCGTCCGAAGTTTGAAGATAGGCCGTCAAGAGATGGATATGACTGAAGAGTAAGTTGATCGGAGTTTGATCGAAGCGAAGCCTACGTGAATTCCAGCCTTAATTGTGGGGTTTCCGTTGTTCAGTCTATGTTCGCAATCGAGTCGTTTTCCGAACGTCCGCTTTGCGAGGTCTGGGGCCCTAGAGAAGACCGTCCGCTGACGACCCGGTTGCGGACATTGAAGGGGGCCGGAACTTGCGTTCCGGCCCCCGCTCTCCTGGTCCGCAGGAGATCTGGTAAGCTGCCCCCCATGCGACTTACCAGGCTGCCTGAAAACCGGCCCGTGCGCCGATTTCGCCTTCGCTGAAACCGACACCGACGCCCCCGGTGAAGTAGGTGCTGTCGCTCAGTCTCGCGGCAAATGAAGCAGAACCCGCGACCCTTTCATTGAAGTAACCGAACCCGCCGGAGACCCCGAAGCTGTCCGTCGGCATCAGCACTGGAGATTCCATGGCGAGAGCGAGCGCCACACCTTCGTTTGCCTCACGCAATCCGCGCGTATTCTGATCAGCGAGATCGAACAAAGTTGCGGTTTGCCCCTGCAGATCAGCAATGGCAGCTGCGTTTGTGGCGATGTTTGCAGTGTTGCCCGCGATGAGGCCGGAATTGACACTAATCGCCGCCGCGTTGGCCATGACATCGTTGTTACTGGCGAGGCCGGTTAGGCCAGGCGTGGTGCTGAGGCCCAACGTGCCGTTCGCGTCAGCCGTGACGAAGTTGATCGGCCCGGTCTGCACACCCGTGCTGGTATCGAGACTTGCGACTACCACCTGCCCGTCCGAGGTCGCGGTCGCTCCGTTACCGATAGCAACGGAATTGTTGCCCGAGGCAACGGCTTCATTGCCTAATGCAATTGCACCGTCACCCGATGCCGTCGCAGCTTCACCAACGGCAACCGAGCGAACGCCATTGGCATTGGCGAGATGACCGAGAGCCGTTGCCCGCTCAGCGTCTGCGATCGCGCGCCAACCGTAAGCGGTCGCACCCGGTCCCATAGCCATCGCCTGTCCACCAACAACAGTGGTGGATGGTCCGCTGGCCACGGTGGCCATGCCCATCGCACCGTCACGGTTGCCGCCAATGGCGATAGAGTCGCCGCCTTCGGCGACCGCGGTGTTGCCAATCGCGATTGCGTTAGAGCCGGAGGCGACAGCATCTTCCCCACCGGCAAAGCTCTGGTCGCCCGACGCAGTGGTCTGGTGGCCAACTGCGGTGGCCATTGCCCCGCTCGCTACCGACTGCCAACCGAGAGCAGTCGCACCAGGCGTGTTGGCGATGCTTTCGCCGCCGATCGCGGTCGTGGAGTTGCCAAGGGCCTGCGCGCCTCCGGTGCCGTCCACACCACCTCCCAAGGCGACAGCATCGACACCATTCGCGATTGCGCCTTCACCGACCGCAGTCGATGCAAGCCCCGTCGCGGAAGCCAGATGGCCAAGTGCCGTCGATCTTTCGGAGTTCGCCATGGCTTGCCAGCCAAAGGCAGAAGCACCCGGCCCCATTGCAACACTCTCGCCGCCAACGGCGCTAGTTGAGTTGCCCATGGCGAGAGCGGTATCGCCGACGCTAAGCGCGTCGGTTCCGTTAGCGATGGACTCGTTACCGATGGCCGTAGCGAAGTCGGTCTGGGCGTCAGCATTTTCGCCAACGGCCGTCGAGCGGACACCTTGCGCAGTGGCAAGATGACCAAGTGCGGTTGCTCGTTCGGCAGATGCCTCGGCGCGCCAGCCATAGGCCGTAGCACCAGGTCCGCTGGCGAGAGCCTGCCCACCAACCGCCGTTGTGGACGGACCCGTTGCCGTCGTCGGTGTGCCAATAGCGCCATCCCGATTGCCGCCGATTGCAATTGAATCGCCACCTTCCGCCAAGGCAGCGTTGCCGATCGCAATGGCATTGGTTCCAGATGCTACAGCGTCTTCGCCACCGGCAAAGCTCTGATTACCGGATGCAGTCGTCTGATGACCGACAGCGGTGCCCATGGCTCCTGTGGCATTAGCTTGCCAGCCCAGAGCCGTTGCGCCGGGAGTCGTTGCATTGGATTCGCCGCCGATCGCGACAGTCGAAGGGCTATCGGCATTGGCATCCTCGCCACATGCAAGGGCGTCTTCGCCTGCCGCCGTGGCATTGGCAGTGGTAGTCGTCATCCCATCTTCGGTGAGCAGACATTCATATCCGGTATCGCCGGGGATTTCCTGTGCTGCAGCCGGTATCGAGATTGCCATACCCGCAGTTCCGGCGAGCAAGGCGATTCCAAGCTTGTTCGTAAGGGGGTGGTTCATGATGCATTCCTCTCAGTGTCTTGGACCAGGAAACCATGGTCAAAGATCTTGGAGGTTCGCGGGACAATTAAGTTTTCGAACACTTCGCATCCCCGTTCCGACAAAAGCCATGGCCATGGCGCTCATCCGCTTTCCGGATGGCAGGGGGAGCTACGTCGCATTCGACGCACTGGATGCGCCTTTTGCGAAGAAAGTTCTTAAGACTCTGTTTTTAAAGTGATTAAATATTCAGGCTAATCGCTAGCGCCTGTCAGATTCGAGTGAGTCCGCCGAACACAAGGATGTCGCTGCCAGGCGCTTCATGAGGGGCGGTAGTGGCGTCTTCGTAGGTTACAGCAAGAGCAGCTCCTTCGACGAGGCTTGCCCGTTCCTGATCGGTCAACTCGCGCTCGAAGGTTCCGCTTGCCGGTATGAGGCCAAGCGATTGCGGGGCGCCGCCCTCGGGGACAACCCAAAGCTCGGTGGCCTGACCTTCGGAGGGAGCGAAGCCTCTAAGGTTGACGGCGATCTGGCCAGCCTGAGGATCAACGATTCCAGACAGGCTGAGCTCACCGTCCTCACTTTGTAGCTGGGCAATCAAGCGTTCGCTAGGAACAGGTGCAGCAGTTTCGACGGGCGTGGGAGGCGGAGTAGTGGTCGTGGGAACGAGTATAAGCGTAAGCACCGCTGCTGCGGCGGCAGCCCCACCCATACCAAGACCGAACGCCCAGCCAGAGTAACCGCGACCCATAGACCTTCGCATGTCCTGCGGGGCGTTTCCGAGGTCTTCAGCCTGAGCCTCTATCCGGCGCTTGATTGCAGGCCATACAGTAGCTGACGGCTCCAACTCACCAGCAGCTTCAGCCATGCAGGAAAGACGCAGGCGCCACCAATCGACGCGTTCGCCAAACTCGCGGTCAGATAGGAAAAGCCGCTGAGCAGTTGCAAGCTCTTCGCCCTCCAGAACGCCAAGAGCATATTCTCCTGCAAGGACCTCCGGTTCAGCTGGATCGAGTTGTTCGTCTTCAGCCATCGTCGAGGCAACCCTTCAGGCTGACAAGACCACGTCTGATCCAGCTCTTCATCGTCCCCAGAGGCACTTTTAGACGGGCGGCGAGTTCGCTGTGTGAGAAGCCCCGGAAAAAGGCCATGCGAATACACCGGCGATGGTCATGCTGCAGTTCGTCCAAGCAGTCCTTGAGGCGGCCACTCTCCTCTACGTCGCAAAGCATCTTGTCCACGCTGGGCGTGTCATCTCCGATATCCGGCAGCGCGGCATCGCCGACTTCACCGCGACGTCCCGATTTGCGGACCGCATCAATCGCAGAGTTTCGCGCTATGGCGCAAAGCCAGGTGATCGGGCTGGCCCGCGTTCGATCAAAACGTCCGGCTCGTGACCAAACCTTGATGTAGGTATCTTGTAACACATCTTCCGCAGCATCGCGGTCTCGCACGATCTGTATGATCACCCCTAGCAACTTTGCGGAAGTAAGGTCGTATACGTCCTGCAGCGCCTCCTGCTTGCCATCCGCCACAAGTTGGATCGCTCCTTCTAGCTTGGCGCGGCGATCCGTCACGGAAAGGTCGGCAGTCAGTCCCATTAGCGACTTGCCTAAAGAACCTGTAGGGAAAGGGAAGACATAAGTGTGCTCAGCAACATGTGCTCTGTGTCCGCTTCCCACCCAAAATCGGCCCTACCGTCGCGCTGCGGAATGACTGTCAGCGGACCGTCTGCTTGCCACCGTCCTGGCCTGAAACCGGACCAGCCGGTAACGACCCGATTGCGGACGTTGGCTTTGGATGCGTGTTCCTTGCTGTCGCCATGACCTCAGTCCTCGCATGGAGGCCAGACCTCTTCTCCCCTGATAGCCTTTTGCAGCTGCGAGTAAGACCATTCATTTCCGGCAATGAAGAAGCCAAGCATCGCCTGCCATTCGGGGTCTTGCCGATAACCTAACCCCCAACTCGTTATGCGCGTTCGGTCATGAGTAACCGCCTCGAATTGGATGACGTTGTAAAGTTCATCCCTCCGTTCATATATCGCTTCTGTCATCCAACTCGCATCACGAGCTGACTCCAGGCTTGATTGCAGCGTGAGGAGACGATTCGGGATGAAATTCACTACTTCTAACTCAATCGTGCCTTCATCTCCGACCGAAGCGCATGCATCATAATGAGTTCGAATTGATCCACCCGGTCGGATGTCTGCCTCTGCAACGGGCGTCATCCAAAGGCGAATTTGTTTCGAATCTGTGAAAAAACTCCAAGCCTTCTCGACACCGACATCGACGACAACGGTTTGCTTGAGAATGAGTTCACCGTCGTTGAGCGCGATACGCTCAGAGGCAATTGCTTGTTCGCTGTGAGGATCAGTCAGTGCAGCGTCAGTCGGAAAGATGAAGCTCGCGGCTGACAGCAAGGCTAGGAGTGATAACTTATCCAGCATCCTTCAAAAGCCCTCTTGCCGATTTGGGATGGCGCGATGCTATCTCGGCGTAAGCCGTGCGTCCACTTTCACTCATAACCGGTCACTCTCGCAGCACAGCGGCATCGCTGGTAGCCGACCGTCTGCATGTTCGCGTATAGGCCGAGAAACGGACCAGCCGCTAAAAGCCTGATAGCTGCACTATTGTAAAAGGCGATACTCAGGTCGAAAATTCGTCTTCTGGCCCAAGTTATGTTAACCATTCTTTTGGTCGCCAAGAGGCTTCGCAAAGACTTACCGTCCAGAAGCGAAGTAATCGCTTTAATACAATTGCGTATTTTAGATTGGACCGGCCATGACTTCAAAACGACTCGCATATGCACTCGCTGCCAGCATTATCCTGGGTGGATCTGCATTAGCTGCAGCCCAAGGCAACGGAAACGGCAATGGAAAAGGCAATGGCGGTGGTGGTGGCGGTGGCGGCGGTGGAAAGACTGACGACACCGCCTTCGTTCCCGAGATACTCTACCAACACAATGCCCGACGCTCGCAGGATATTCGATTGACCGATATTACTGGCGAGCCATACGTAACAGTGCACAGCGCGGCTCAGGCAGAGCTTGATGGGTTCACACTTTCAGACGAGGCAGATCGGCTGATCGCTTTCGCCGAATATGGCGACGTCTATCTGACCAGCTGGACCAGCGACACGGTGACTATCGGCGCGAAACTGCCAGTCTCGGAACGAGAAAGCCGCGGAGACGGGGCAGGCCGAGTGGCTTTCCTCGAGTTCTCCTACGATAGTCGCTACCTCGTTTTCACCGAATCCTCGGCGCGGCCCGACAGCTATTCTTCTGGTAGTGCTCGCAGAATGTGGATTTACGACGTGTCGAATGGTGGCGAGCCAACTTTGCTACTTGATAATATGGTGGCATGGGATGTCCACTGGAGCCCAAGCGAGGAGGACGTGCTTTATTTTACGGGCGCATCCCTCGGCCTCAATGACCCCGAACATCTCTACCGTTATGATTTGAACTCAGGCGCCATCGACCCTGTATTGGATGCGGGGACGGACTTCACCAGCCGATATTTCGACATTACCGGACCTTCGGCCAATGTTTCACCGCGCTTTGCGGTGGGCTATGACCCTGACCTAACACGAGACCGTATCCGAATCTTCGACTTGGACGGTAATCCGATCAATTCAAGCTGGATCGCCTACGGCGACATTCTCACCTTCGACTGCACCGGAACGCAGCTCATACACAAGGATGAAGGTGCGACTGGCGGCGGAGGTCTCACGATTACGCAAGTCAACGGCAGTGCCAGCACATTCCGCGACAGGCGAGGCACGCACTCGGTCTCAGATTGGATGCCAAAGCGCGATTGTTGAACTCCGCTATCCACCGAGGAACTGCCGCAAATCGCGCCGCTAGGGTATCCTTGAAAGCTGACCGTCCGCTTAGATGCGCTACCAGCCGAAAGCGGCTGGACCCGATTGCGGACGTTCATTCGCAAGCGATCTCGATCTCTGAGATCGGGCGACAGTGATCACCCCAATCACCGCTGATGCGGAAAGCCTCGGCCATCCCAATATCGATCAGAAATTGCTCGAATAGGTCTGTGCGGCGCGTTTCACTCAGTGCCGGATGCCAAAACCAGAAATAACCACTGACATTGGGGCGCTGTGCCGCAAGACGCATGTAGTCGATAGCCAGTTGGTGTTCTCCAGAATGGCCGGCGAACACGGCCAATTGCGCGATGCCGAATGCACCGCCCTGACCGAAGCGCTCGTTGGCCCATTGCTCCAGCTCAGGGAATGCAAGGTCAGGGAAGAGCTCCGCATCGTGCCATCCCGGTCGATACTCGCGATAGACTGGTGCGTTATCGGGAAAATTGGCAAGCCCGGGAAGAGAACGCGCCGCGTCTCCGTTGCCGCTCAGCATGCTGGCCCAATATCCAACGCTCACCTCAAGCGGAATGATGAATGCACCACTGGCTTGCGTTGACCGATAGGCCTCAAGCGCCCCTGTAACATCCCGCGCGTACAGCATTTGTGTTGCAGCGTTTCCGGGGCGCAGTTCGCCGACAAGTACAGGGTCGATCAAGCCACGCTGGCGGAGAAGCTCCTTTTGCCGTTCATGCCTTCCGAATTGGCTTGCAAAAGCAGCCATCCGCTCCTTCAGGTCAGGGTCATTGCCAGGGTCTAATTCCTCCGCACGCATCATTCTGCGAGTTGCGGAAACGAAGTCGTTCACGGCTAGGTGATACCAAGCACGAGCGACATGGCTCACCGCGAGATCGGGGGCTGATTCCATCGCTTTGGAAGAAGCGCGATCCATCTTGTCCATGAGTTCGGCGACCTCACGTTCGTCGGTCGCCGAGAAAATGCGAAAACCGTATGCAAAAATCAGTTCTGCATTTGCGCGCGGGTATTCGGGATCAATCTCGACGGCGCGCTCCAGGTATGCGATGGCCTCTCTTGGATCAAAATTGTAGCGGGCCGCACGCCCTCGCACGAAGTTTACATAGGCTTCTGGATTATCGGTGCCCCCATGCTGACGTGAAGCCACGCCAACATCAAGCGACACGCTAAGCGTGTCTGCAACAGAAGCTGCAATATCTTCCTGAACGAACAGCAGATCGTTCAGCTCGCGGTCGAAATTATCCGACCAAATCACCGCGCCGTTTGCGTCCTCCAACCTGGCGGAAACGCGAAGCCGGTCGCCATCGGTGCGGACCCTGCCATGGATGGCGTTCTGGGCATTCTGCGACTGATCGTTGCCAGTCAGAACCCGAAGTTCGGGTATCCGGCGCAGACGGGTGATCAGCTCCTCGGTGATTCCGACTGCGAGTGCATTATCCTGCGGATCGTCGCTTGTGGGGGCAAAAGGATAAACTGTTACTTCCGCGCTATTTTCCGCCGCGACATCATTGCTGCTGTCTGCCCAACCGGCGAGATAGGCGACCAGCGCGAGTGCGGCGAGAATGGCAAGAAAGGTGCCGATCAGGCGAAGCGGCTTACGCCCGGTAATCGCAGCGGGCGGTTCGTGCGCCTCTGCTTTGGTGTGCGAGGTTTCATCCTTGGTGTCTTCGGCTTCCTCCCCACCGTTGCCAGCTTCCTTCGATGGTCCAGAGACATCTAGCTGATAGCCCACGCCCCGCATCGTCTTTAGCCTATTGGCATCCTCACCCAGCGCCTTGCGGATAGCAGCGATATGCGCTTGGAGCGCGTTTTCCTCGACGATCTGTCCCGGCCAGATGGCCTCGAACAACTCGTCCTTAGTGACGATCTCGCCTTCTGCCTCAGCCAATAGCGACAGGATCTCTAGCGCACGCGCTCCCAGATGGACGTGCTCACCGTCCGCCAACAGCTGGCGATTCGGCTGAAGGATGTGTGATCCAATCCGGATTTCGTCCATCGAGGTCCCCTCCTCGAGTGCGGGCTGCACCTGACTATCTCAGGCAAAGCTGAAATTGTCACGCCTGATGGCTGGCAGAGGCACAACCTGGGTTGGCCTTAGGCCAGTTCTGCAAAGGCCATCGGTCTCTTAAGTCTCTGCAATACAATGAGGATAATCCCGCAATTCAGGTGAAAATCAGATTTCAGGCACAACTGACGAAACATTCACGCAAACGCCAAGGCGCAAAATTCCGGTCCAGCGCAAAACGGTTTTGCCAACGGGGCACGGCTCTCTTCCAGACCCGCTCCCAAGGTCCAAAGGCGGCGCAAGTCGCCAACACGAAACCGAACGGAAAGGAACTTTGACATGCGTAACACGATCATCACCACCGCCCTGGCCACCTTTGCTCTGGCCGCCACCTCCACCTCAGTCACTGCCCAGGATCAGGTGCAGACAGCTTTTGTCGAACATGCTGATCTCAACATCGCGAGTGAGCAGGGCATGGAAACGCTTCAGAACCGTGTGCGGGCTGCTGTTCGCAAGGTCTGCCCGCGTCCCGACACCGTTCGTCCGATCAGCCAGCAGATGAACTTCCTCAATTGCCGGGAAGAAGCGAACGCCGATGCCCAGCAGCAGATTGGGCAACTGCGCCGCGGCACCGTCGAGATCCTCGCGGTGCGCGCTCCGGAAAACAGCGAGACCAGCAACCAGTAACGGGCCATGCTCCCGGTCCGGGCGGCGGTGCCAGCAATGGCGCCGCCGCTTACTTTGCGGGACCTTCGTGAATGTCAGCTTTCCACCCCAGCAGTGGCCTAACGCTCACCTTCGAGCGCACCCTGATAGCCGACTGTCGCCTTATCTTGTGGGAAGTCTGAAAGCCGACCAGCCGCCATCAACCCGATTGCGGACATTGTGATACTTGGCAAACTCGTGCAGCCTCTAATTCACTAGGGGGAATATCCATGCATGAATTTCCAGGATTTCGGTCGGCGGTCGCACTCATTACGTTTCTTGTTGCGGCAATTGCCTCGCCGATCGCTGCACAAGATCAAGAACAAGATCCTGAGAATATAGGTTTTGTCTTATATACTAAGACGACGAACCCTGGGACATTGATTGCACGCTGGAATTATCAAAATCGCTATTACGGCCCCGGTCTGGCAACCGGCGGGCCAATCGAGGGTTTTGAGGGTAATTATCACGTCCGCTATTTTTTCGAGAATGGTGAGTTTTCTGACGAGTATGATCTAGAAATTGTGCAAACTGGCACGTTCTACGACGTAATTTGGCGAGTTGATGGCGAAATTCAGGCTCGTGGAGTTGGAATGCTGGTCGAGGATGGGACCGCCCTAGCTGCAGGCTGGCGCCGAGTTAATGAGTAGGCGGAGATTGCTTTCCACTCAGAGAGCAGCCCATCGACCAGCTTAGAGACAACTAGAACCGGGCAAGCCGCTAACGACCCATTGGCGGACTTTCGGCGCGAATACGGAAATATGCTATTCTCCGAACTGCAGAATGGGAGGGACGGCATGGCAAATCGCGCAATGTGTCTAAGCGCAATCATAATCACTGGCTTGGCAGCGAGTTGCGCCGCCAGCAAAGGTAACAACGAAAACGCAATGTCAGCTGAGGAAGGCGAAGGTGCCAGTCGGGCGGCTCGCGTTGTGCCTGTCGAGCAGATTGCGTGGATGGAAGATGCGCGGTTGGACGGCGTCAAGTCCTTCAACCTTTGGGGTGATCCTTCGGCAAATGAAGAGCACGCGATGCTCCGTGTGTTCCCTGCTGGCTTCGCGCCAGCGCGTCACGCGCATCCATCAACTGAAAGCGTAGTTGTTGTTTCCGGTCGCTTGTTGGTTGAACACGAAGGGTCTGACGAGATTGTTCTTGGTCCAGGCTCTTATTCGGAAATTCCGGCAAACATGTCGCACGCGGTGCGTTGCCTTGAAGAAGAGGGCTGCGTCTTCGTTCTTCGCGCGCCCGGTGAGTTCACAATCGAGTTTGACGAACCACCAGCATAATTCGCTACGTCCGCTTTCCACCCAGAAGCGGACGTTAGAACGGTTGCGGCAGTTCCCTCAAAGCGGTCTTTCGGCTTTCAGGCGACTATTGGCCGCAGCTTAACGTCTGAGATGAGGACGCAAAGCAGACATTTTGGATTCCGTCACATTCCATTCGACTTCTCTCACCAAGTGAGCATTGCTGCTTGAACTGAAGCGCGGCCGCCAAGAGTAGCCGCAGCCCCGAAGCGGAATGCTGGACGGGGCTCTGGGTGGTGGAAGCAGCGCGTCGCTGCTCCAGACCAAGGGAACCACCCATGACCACATTGCCCCAACCCCAGCACAAGCGCGCAAAGCCCAACACCAAGCTCGACAAGGACCTCGCGGCGTTGCCGGACATGTCAGCAGCGCAACTGCGCGAGCGCTGGGAGGCAATGGGCGATGGAGAAGCACCTAACGTACCTTCCTCGGTACTGCGGCCCCTGCTCGCCCAGCGCCTGCAGGAGCGCAAGCACGGTGGACTCCCCGTGATCGTCAGGCGCGAGCTGGATCGGTTGGCCAGCTATGGGCCAGGCGCAGCACCAGCGCGACGACGGATCGAGCTGACGCCCGGCACTCGGCTTATCCGCGAGTGGAATGGACAAACAATCAGCGTCGACGTGATGGAAGCCGGCTTTGCCTATGCTGACCGGACCTGGCGCTCGCTCAGCGAGATCGCCCGTCATGTGACCGGCGCGCACTGGTCGGGGCCACGCTTCTTCGGGCTCACTGGCAATGGCTGACAAGACCCTGCGCTGCGCGGTCTATACGCGGAAGTCGACCGAGGATGGCCTCGAGCAAGAGTTCAACTCGCTCGACGCCCAGTATGAGGCCTGTGCTGCCTATGCCCTGAGCCAGCAGCACGAGGGCTGGGTAGTGATGAGGGAACGCTATGACGATGGCGGATTTTCAGGTGGCAACATGCAACGCCCTGCCCTCAAGCGCCTGCTTGCCGACATCGAGGCAAACAAGGTCGATATCGTCCTGCTTTACAAAATCGACCGATTGACCCGCAGCCTGACGGACTTTGCCAAGATCATCGAGGTGATGGACAAGGCAGGTGCCAGCTTTGTCAGCATCACCCAGAGCTTCAACACCACCACCAGCATGGGACGCCTGACACTCAACATGCTGCTGTCCTTTGCCCAGTTTGAGCGTGAGGTCACCGGCGAGCGCATCCGGGACAAGATCGCCGCGTCGAAGAAGAAGGGCCTTTGGATGGGTGGCCCGGTGCCGCTGGGCTACGAGGTCAGGGAGCGCAAGCTGGTGCTGAACCAAGAAGAGGCAAAGCAGGTCCGGCACATAATGCGCCGGTACCTGGACCTCGGAACCGTGCCCTTGCTGGTCGAGGACCTCGAAAGGACGGGCTACCGAACCAAGATCCAGCAGCGTACCAGCGGCCCGCATCGAGGTGGCTGTGTCTACCGGCGCGGCACGCTCTACCACCTACTTTCGAACCGGATCTATCGCGGCATGATCGTGCACAAGGGCAAGCCCTATCCCGGCGAGCATGAGGCAATCGTCGAGGAAGACCTCTGGAACAGGGTGCAAACCCGCCTGCAGCACAATGCCCGTGGGTCTTCCCGCCGCAAGAAGCACCAGCACCCTAGCCTGCTCACTGGCAAGCTCTTCGATGGAGGGGGAAGAACGATGACCCCGAGCCATGCCCAGAGAAAGGTCAGGCGTTACCGCTACTACGTCACCCGTCCGGAAGAGGTTGATGACTCACCCGCATGGCGTGTCAGCGCACATGACCTCGAGGCGCTTGTCTGCCAGCACCTCGCCGGGCGGGTCGGCAATGAAAGCTTCGTGTTGGAACTGCTCGATACCGGAGCTCACGAGGCAGAAGGCATTGGCCGCGCCCTTGCCAAGGCAGACCTTGTTGCCACTCAAGTGAGAAGTGGCAGCCCAAATGATCGAGCGGAGTTGTTGGGCAAGGTGATCGAACGGATCGACCTGCATGAGGATCGCGTCGAGATCCGGATCGATAATGCGGGTCTCGCAAGTGAACTCGGGTTGAAATCAATGCCTGAAAACGGCGAACTGCGCCGAATCATCATCCCGGCGGTACGCGTTCGGCGCGGGCACCAGCTTCGCCTGGTCATCCCGAGTAAGGAATCTGCGCAAGCCTCTCCGCCTAGGAGAGACGACAAGCTGGTCGCCCTCATCGCCGAAGCCCATAAGACACGAAAGATGGTGTTGGAGCAGCCGGACAAGTCCATCGCTGCCTTAGCCAGCGAAAATGGCAAGTGCCGCACACGGTTCGGCAAGCTCGTGCGCCTCTCCTGCCTTGCACCGGACATCGTCACGGCCATCGTCGAGGGCCGGCAGCCCGAGGCCCTGACAGCGAATCGTCTATCCAAGACTGAGTTGCCTCTTGCATGGCCCGAGCAGCGCAAGGAGCTCGGCTTCAACTAGCCCCCACTTCCGATTGCAGTCAGAATTTCGGCGCCTGAGACGGGCTCCGATTTTTCTTCGCCTTGAGAGTGAATCGGACCGGTCTCTGACTGCCATTCACCCCAAGCAACTGAGCAAAGGCCGCAGAACTGCGCGGCCTTGGGCTGCCGCCCGGCGGCCTGCTCCGACTTCAGGAGTATCCAAGGACTGGATGGTGCGGTCGAGAAGACTCGAACTTCCACGGCCTTTCGGCCACAACGACCTCAACGTTGCGCGTCTACCAGTTCCGCCACGACCGCACATCGATACAGACAGGCGGGCCGCAGCCCGCCTTGGTAGGAGCGCGCCCCTAGCAAGAAGGCACAGGCGCTGCAAGCAGACTCTTTCAGGGAAATTGCGTCGCTCGCAAAAGCGCGGTGTTACTCGGGTTTCCAGCCGAATTCGGCAAAGGCTGCGCGGCGCGGAATATCGGTGACGGCCTCGTTGATCGTCACTGTCTCGCCCGGAGCCAGTTCACGCTGCGGCGGCGGGATTTCGTAGCTGAAGACGATGGTGTCGCGGCTGTCGCGCAGGACAATCAGGATCGTGGGGATCGTGCGCGTCTGCGTACCGATATTGGTGATGCGCCCGCTCGCGCCGAAGAACTCGGTGCCGTTGGGCAGGGTGCGCCGCTCCTGCTCCTCGCGCGGGAAATCCAGCTGCAGGTCGGGCTGGTCCGCGCCGAAAGTCGGACGCTCAACCGGCACCCAGTCGGGGAGGCCCCAATAGCTGACCGCAACGATCGTGCCCGCCACCACGGCGGCGAAGATTGCCGCGGCCCAGGTCCACATCTTGAGCGGATTGCGCCGCGGGCGGAACGGAGGCTCTGAATCGAAAGGCGAATGATCGTCTTCCGCCAGTGCGCCGTAGCCATGCGACTCGACCACGGGAGGAGGCGCGACCTTTTCCTCTTCCACTGCCGGACGTTCCGGCGGCGGCTCCGGCAATGGGTCGGGTTCGGGTTCAGGCTCCGGTTCGGGCGGAGGTGCCACGGGCTCTTCAGCACGCGGTTGTTCAACCGGCTCGGGTGGAGGAGGCGGTGGTGGTGGGGCTACTTCAGGCCCGTCCTGAAACCAGCTGTGGCGACATTTCGCGCAGCGCACGGTCCTGCCTTCCACGCTTACCGCGGTATCTGGCACGACATAGCGTGTCGAACAGGCTGGACACTGGATGATCATCTGTCTGATCTAACCCCTACGCCTAGCGATTGCCTGCGGGCAAGCATGTGCCATCGCAACAACCGCACGGTTCCGCCTTTTTTCCACAAGCACCAGTGCCTATAACGTCTCCGAATGCCTGCATCGCTCTTCCCCGCGCCCTTTGAAGGCACTAGCAACCGGCCATGAGCGAGGCTGACGATTCAATTGTCCAGTTCGACAACGTCGGGCTGCGCTACGGCACCGACCGCGAGGTGCTGAGCGATATATCCTTCACGCTCTACCCCGGCAGTTTCTATTTTCTCACCGGTGCCAGCGGCGCCGGCAAGACCTCGATGCTCAAACTGCTTTACCTCGCCCAGCGCCCCACGCGCGGGGCGATCCGCATGTTCGGGCATGACCTCATAACCCAGCCGCGCGGCGCACTGCCACGGTTCCGCCGACGCATCGGCACGGTGTTCCAGGATTTCCGCCTGATCCCGCACCTCACCGCATTCGACAACGTGGCCCTTCCCTTGCGCATTTCCGGCATGAGCGAGAGCGAGATCGCCAAGCCCGTTGCCGACATGCTGGAATGGGTGGGCCTTGCCCATCGCACGGACGCACGTCCGGCCACTCTTTCGGGCGGAGAGCAGCAACGCGTCGCCATTGCCCGTGCGGTGATCGCCCGCCCCGAAATCCTCGTGGCGGACGAACCAACCGGTAACGTCGATCCGGAAATGGCGGTGAAGCTGCTGCGCCTGTTCGAGGCACTCAATCGCCTGGGCACCACCGTGGTGGTGGCGACCCACGACGTTCACCTGCTGCGCAAGGTGCCGGACTCGCTCATCATGCGGCTCGACAAGGGCACGCTGTCGGATCCCACGGGAGCCCTTCGTTATCCGCCCAGACGCGAGGCGCGTGCCTGATGGCATTGGGCAAGACCATCCGGCGCGGGGCACCGCGGTTCGGCGGTTCAGCGTCGCGCATGTTGCCGCAGGCGCGCATTGCCGGGCCGATGCCATGGGTGATCGCCATCATGATCGCGCTCACCGTGATGGCGGCAGGCGCGGGCCTCGCTCTCAGCAACGTGGCGACCAACGCGCGGGCTGAAATCGCGGGCGGCGTGACGGTGCAGGTAGTGGAAGGCGCACCCGCCTCGCGCGAGCGGCAGGCTAAGCGCGCCGTATCTTTCCTCACTGCGCGCGAGGATGTGGCCTCCGTGCGCCGCGTGCCCGACGAAGAGCTTGCCGCGCTGCTGGAACCGTGGCTTGGGCAGAGCGTGAATGACGAAGCCGCCATCCCCACGCCCGCGCTGATCGACGTGCGCCTGTCCGGCCCTGTCACCGCACGCCGTCTGCAAGATTTGCGCGCCGAACTGATCGAGGAAGTGCCAGCCGCGCGCCTCGACGCGCAGGCTGGCTGGCTCGCGCCGGTCTTCGATGCCATACGTTCCATGCAATATCTCGCCATCGGCCTCGTCGTGCTGCTTGCGCTCACCAGCGTTGCCGCCGTCTGGCTGGCGGCGCGCAGCGCGCTCGGCTCCAACCGCGATACGATCGACGTGATCCACCATCTGGGCGGCACTGACGGGCAGATCGCGCGCATTTTCCAGCGCTCCATCGGCATCGACGCGCTGCTGGGCGGCGTAGCAGGGCTGGCACTGGGCGTCGGCGCTATCTTCGTGCTGGGCCAGCAATTCGCCGGTCTAGGGTCCGGCCTTGTTGCGGGCGGGGCCTTGCAGTTGAAGGACTGGCTGGCGATCGCCGCCGTGCCGCTGGCAGGTGTGCTGCTGGCCGTACTTACCGCGCGCATTACCGTGATTGCCGCGCTAAGGCGGATGCTGTGACCATTCGCCGCTTCCTCGCCATTCCGCCCATCCTCTGGGCGCTGGGTTTCATCTGGTTCGCCGTGGCCCTGCCGCAGCCCGCGCCGCAATCGCGGACCGATGCAATCGTCGTTCCCACCGGCAGCGGCGGCCGAATCCAGCGCGGGCTTGAAATGCTTCAGCTTGGTGCCGCCGAACAGATGCTGGTGACAGGCGTGGATGCGAGCGTGCAGCCAGACGAATTCGTGGCGCAATTCAGCGTTCCCCAGCGCATCATGGACTGCTGTATCACGCTGGGCTTCTCCGCTCTCGACACGCGTGGCAATGCCCGCGAAACGGCAGAGTGGCTGGCAGACCGAGGCTATACTTCGCTGCGCCTGGTGACGGCAGACTGGCACATGCGCCGTGCCGCCGCCGAACTGCAGGACCAGTTGCCCGAAAACATCACCGTATTGCGCGATGCCGTGCGGTCGGAGCCGAGCCTCGGCACGCTGTTCACCGAATATCACAAGCTGCTCGCCGTCTGGACCTTGCAGGTGCTGGGGTGATCTACCTTCGCAATATCGCCTTCTACACCGTGTTCTACGGCGGTTCGATCTTCCTGGTAATCGCCGCCGTGTTGGCCGCATGGCTAGCCCCTGCCAAGGTGCGCGGTGTGTGCGATGCATGGTCGGGCCTGCACCGATGGGCCTGCGAGAAGCTGCTGGGCATTCGCGTCGTGGAAGAAGGCAAGCGGCCCGATTTCCGCGCTTTTTATGCCATCAAGCACGAGAGTTTTTTCGAGGCCATCGATCTGCCCCATAACCTCGAATATCCGGCCCTCTTCGCAAAACAGGAGCTGTTCGACATTCCCGGCTGGGGGACCGCGGCAAAACATTACGGAGTAATCCCCGTGGCTCGTGATGAAGGCGCGAAGGCGCTGCGCTCCATGATCCGCGAGGCCAACCGCTTTATCGGGGAAGGTCGCCCGGTGGTGATTTTCCCGGAAGGCACGCGCGTGCCTCATGGCAAGCAGCCGCCGCTCGGTGCCGGCTTCGCCGCGCTCTACAAGCTTCTCGGACTGCCGGTCGTGCCCGTGGCAGTGGACAGCGGCCCGCTCTATCACCGCTTCTGGAAGCGCCCCGGCATCATCACCGTTCGCTTTGGCGAGCCGATCGAACCCGGCTTGCCGCGCAAGGAAATCGAGGCGCGCACCCATGCCGGAATGAATGCCCAGAACGGCGATGACGCTATTGAACAGGCCGCCGCACAAGAAGGCCCGGCCTAGCTCTCAATTTCGGCGATAATGTTCGCCAGCCATTTGCGGGCGTCTTCGCGCTCGCCAATATTCGCCACGAACTCCTGCCCGCGCGCCACGCTTTGCAGGCGGCCATTGCCCAGCCATCGGTCAGCCTTGTCGTGATAGCTGAGGCCCGTTTCCTCCAGCCATGGGGGAACTTGCCAGAGACTTGGCGGACCTTCCGGAACAGTAAGGCGCAGCATATCGCTTGCCGGCGCCTTGGTCCCTCCACGTCCGAACCACAGCGTGTCGTTCGCGCCGTGCATCCTGAGTGCATGGGGGTGGCCAACGGCTTCGAACCATTCGCGCGTCTGCGCATCGCAGGTCGCCAGCGGAATGACATCGCCAACCAGCAGATAGCCGAAAATCCTGTGGTGCGGCTCTCCGTCATCGCCCTGGAACAGCCCGAAGAACAGGAACAGGTCGCCCGGCCCAACACCTTGGCGATCTAGGTGTGTCTGGGCCGCGCCGTACTGGCCAAGCACCGCCCATTCTTCCTTGCGCGCAAACATCGGATCGTTGTGCGCACGGTGCCTGCCCAGCACCTTGTCACGACTCGCCCGGCGCGCATGCCCGCCCATCCGAAGGTTGCTGTAGGTCGTGCGTGAGACACCCAAACGGTCAGGAATCGGCAAGCTCAACGCGCGCCCGTCGACAATGGGCGAGGGGCCGCCCCCTGAGGAAGAATCGAAACCTTTGCGGCTGAGGACCATTCTCATTGTTCCCCCCTAGCTACTGGCACGCTCGCAACCCACCCCCGACTTTTCTTGATTACTTTGGAAACCATGTCCATGTCCTACCCAATGGCCCTAGATAGAACCGCGCTTCGCAACGCATATCGCCTGGACGAGGATACCTGTCTTGCAGAACGGATGGAGCAAGCCTCCGCCGTCACGCAGTTGCACGAAAAATCGGCAGAGCTTGCCAGCAAGCTCATCCTCGACGCGCGAAAACGCGAGAGCAGCGGTCTGGACGCTTTCCTTCATGAATTCGGCCTCAACACCGATGAAGGCATCGCCCTGATGTGTCTGGCCGAGGCGCTGCTGCGCGTGCCGGACGAGCAGACACGCGACGCGCTGATCCGCGACAAGGTGGCAACGCAGAACTGGGGCGAGCACATCGGCGAAAGCGGCAGCGTGTTCGTGAACGCCGCCACCTTCTCGCTGATGCTGACTGGCGAAGTGCTGCGCGGGGGCAAGAGCCAGGAAAAAGGCCTCGCCAATGCGCTGCGCCGCGCAACGGGCCGCATGGGCGAACCCGTGATCCGCAACGCGACCGGGCAGGCTATGCGCATCATCGGCGGCCAGTTCGTTTATGCCCGCACCATCGAGGAAGCGATGGGCCGCGCCAAGCCGGAAAAGAAGAAGGGCCTCACCCACAGCTTCGACATGCTGGGCGAAGCGGCAATGACGTTCGACGATGCCGAACGCTATGCCAATGCCTATTGGGACGCGATCGAGCGCCTCGCCAAGGAACCGGGCGACGTTCACACCGGCCCCGGCATTTCGGTAAAGCTGTCGGCGCTTTATCCGAAATACGATTTCTACCACGCCGAAGCTGCGCGCAAGGCGATCATTCCCATCGTGCGCGAACTGGCGATCAAGGCGCGCGACGCCAACATCCACTTCACGGTCGACGCGGAAGAGGCGGAGCGCCTCGAGCTCAGCCTCGACATTTTCGAAGCCCTGATGGCGGACGACGAACTGTTCGATAACGGTACCGAAGAAGGCTGGACCGGCTTCGGCCTCGCCATCCAGGCCTACCAGAAGCGCGGCCTACCGCTGTGCCGCTGGGTGGCAAAACTGGCGCGCCGGCACGAGCGCAAACTGTTCGTGCGCCTCGTGAAAGGTGCCTACTGGGATGCCGAGATCAAGCTGAGCCAGGTTGGCGGCCACGTCGATTACCCGGTCTTCACCCGCAAGGTGGGGACCGACGTATCCTACCTCGCCTGCGCAGCCGAACTGCTGAAGGCCGACGATTCCGTCTACGCCGCCTTTGCCACGCACAACGCCTATACCATCGGCGCGATCAAGGCGCTCGCGGGCGACACCCCGTTCGAGTTCCAGCGCCTGCACGGCATGGGGGAAGACATCTACGGCGCTCTTGGCCGGATCGAGGGCGACAAGAAGACGCCTGTGCGCATCTACGCGCCAGTTGGCGGGCACAAGGAACTGCTCGCCTACCTCGTGCGCCGCTTGCTGGAAAATGGTGCCAACAGCTCTTTCGTGAACCGCATGGCAGATGCCGAAGTGCCGGTGGAAGAACTGGTGACGAATCCCATCGCCGATCTCTCCGCGATGGTGCCCTATCGCAATCCGATGATCCCGCTGCCGATCGATATCTATCCCAATCGCCGCAATTCCATGGGCGTCGATCTCGCCCACCCGCCGGAAATGGAAGAACTGCGTGAGCAGCTGGCCTACTGGCGCAATGATCATCCCGTCGCCCGGCCGACTCTGATGGCCGATGTTGAACACGAGACGGTAGAAGTCTGCGCACCGCAGTCCGGCAAGGTAGTGGGCGAGCAGGTGATGGCGAGCGAGCGCGATGTCGATCTCGCGCTTGCCCGTGCCGTAGCGGCCCAGCCGATGTGGGACGCAATGGGCGGCGAAAAGCGCGCCGAACTGCTGATCAAGGCATCGGACCTGCTGGAAGATAACATGGCCCGCTTCATGGACCTGTGCCGCCGCGAGGCGGGCAAGACCATGATGGATGGCGTGCTGGAAGTGCGCGAGGCGGTCGACTTCCTGCGCTATTACGCCTGCGAAGCGCGCATGCTGTTCGGCGCCCCGCAGCCGCTTCCCGGACCTACTGGCGAACAGAACCTGCTGCGCCTGCACGGGCGCGGCGTATTCGCCACCATCAGCCCGTGGAACTTCCCCCTGGCGATCTTCATGGGGCCGGCTGCGGCCGCGCTTGCCGCAGGCAACACGGTGCTGGCAAAGCCTGCCGAACAAACCCCGCTGATCGCTGCGCTCGCCATCGATCTGTGCCACGAGGCTGGTATCCCGAAGGACGTGCTGCAATTGCTGCCCGGCGATGGCCGCGTTGGCGCTGCGCTAACGTCGGACCCGCGTGTGACAGGCGTTGCCTTTACAGGCTCCACCGCCACCGCCCATGCAATCAACCGCTCTCTGGCAGAGCGCCCCGGCCCCATCGGCACCCTGATTGCCGAAACCGGCGGCATGAACGCCATGATCGTCGATTCCAGCGCCTTGCCCGAACAGGTGACTCGCGACGTGATCGCATCTGCCTTCCAGAGCGCGGGCCAGCGTTGTTCGGCTCTGCGCGTGCTCTACCTGCAGGAAGACGTGGCGGACGAGATGCTGGAAATGATCAAGGGCGCGTTCAAGGCGCAGGTGATCGGCGATCCGGCGAACCTTTCCACCGACATCGGCCCGGTGATCGACGCCGAAGCGCGCGAGAAATTGCAGGACCACGTGCAGGAAATGATCGACGCGGGCTTCCCCGTCTGGCGCCGGTCGATGCCGACTGAGTGCGAGCAAGGCAACTTCTTCTCGCCCACGATCGTGGAGATCGGCTCGATCCTCGATCTGGACGAGGAACAGTTCGGCCCCATCCTGCACGTCTGCCGCTATCCCGCTGGCAGCCTCGGCAAGGTGCTGGATGACATCAACGCCACCGGTTACGGCCTGACGCTGGGCCTCCACAGCCGCATCGATGAAACCCGCCGCTTCGTGGAAGCACAGGCACGTGTCGGCAACTTCTACGTCAATCGCAACCAGATCGGCGCAGTGGTCGGCAGCCAGCCGTTCGGCGGCGAAGGCCTGTCCGGTACCGGCCCCAAGGCCGGCGGCCCGCACTACGTGACGCGCTTTGCAACCGAACGGGTGACGACCATCGACACCACGGCGGCAGGAGGCAACGCCAGCCTGCTGGCGGGGGGCTGATCTCCCTCCCTTGAACAGGCGGGCCTGAAATGCTCTCTTCCCCCGGATCGTCAGGTCCGGGGGAAAGCTAAAATGAAGCATTTCATTATCGCACTTGCATTGGCGGCGGGCCTGTCGGCTTGTTCGTCGGAGCCGGAGCAGACCGAAGTATCGCCGTCCAACATCCTCGTACTTCAAGTGGAAGGGCTATCCTTCACTGGGCCTGATACGATCAAGTCAGGCTGGACCACCATTCGCGTCGTCAACGAAGGCGGGATGACGCACCATGCGCTGGTCTATCGTCTGCCCGAAGGCATTACTGCAGAAATGGTCGACGAGATGGTGGTCGAGCCCATTCAAGCGAGCCTCTCTGCAGCCATTGCGGGCGACTTCGAGCGAGCCGCCGAAATCTCCGCCTCGATGCCTGCCTGGGTTGCCGACCTGGAATGGCTCGGCGGGCCGGGCATGATGTCGGACGGCGTTACCGGTGAGGCCACGATGTATCTCGAGCCGGGAAATTACATCGTCGAATGCTACGTCAAGACCAACGGCGTGCAGCACAATTACAATCCCGTACCGGGTGAATTCGGGATGGTTTTCCCGCTCACGGTGTTGCCCGAGGACGGCGGAATGGCTGAACCCGATGCAAACGTGACGCTGACACTCACGAATGAAGGCTACGAAATCACCGATGGCGCCTTCATCAACGGCTACAATACGGTGCGAGCCAATTTCGAAGAGCAGCGGAGCTACAATGATTTCGTTGGCCACGATGCTCATGTCTTCCGCATCGAGGATGATACCGATGTCGATGCTGCAGCCGCCTGGCCCGACTTCTTCCCTCTCGATGGGCAGCAGACTCCGGCTCCGGCGCGGTTCGTGGGCGGCATTCACGACATGCCGCAAGGCGTGACGGGGTATTTCAAGCTGAACCTCGAACCCGGCGACTACGGCATCACTGCAGAAATCCCCGATGCGATGCAAAGCGGCTTCTTCCACAAGTTCACAATCGAGGAACCCAGGCGCTGACCGAATAAGGGGATAAACCCTCCGCACGCTTGCTCCGGGTCGTCCTTTCGGGAATCCATCGGCAATGGCGATTCTTTCAGACAAGTGGATTCGGGAACAGGCGCAGACCAACGGCATGATCGAGCCGTTCGTGGAGGCGCAGCGGCGCGACGGTTGCATTTCCTATGGCCTGTCCAGCTTCGGTTACGACGCTCGCGTGGCGCCGGAGTTCAAGATCTTCACCAATGTGAACTCGGCCGTGGTGGACCCGAAGAACTTCGACGGCGGCAGCCTGGTGGACCGCGAGACCGACGTCTGCATCATTCCGCCCAACAGCTTCGCCCTTGCCCGCACGGTCGAATACTTCCGCATCCCGGAAGACGTACTGGTGATCTGCCTCGGCAAGAGCACCTATGCCCGCTGCGGCATCATCGTGAACGTCACGCCCCTGGAGCCGGGCTGGGAGGGCCACGTCACACTGGAATTTTCCAACACGACGCCTCTTCCGGCGAAAATCTACGCCAATGAAGGCGCTTGCCAGTTCCTGTTCCTGCAGGGCAACGAACGCCCGGAAGTCACCTATGCCGACAGGGCGGGCAAATATATGGGCCAGCGTGGGGTGACGCTTCCGCGTTTGTGACGTAATTCTCCCTGCCAAGAGGGAGATATTCATGTCGACTACCGAAGAACTGCTTGCCCGGATCGAGGCGCTGGAAGCGCGTGCGCAGGGGGCGGAAGATTACCGCGAGCTGGTCAACCTGCAGGGCGCCTACGGCTACTATGTCGACAAGGGACTGTGGGACAAGGCGGCAGACCTGTTCGCCGACGAAGGCACGCTGGAGATCGCCGGACGCGGAGTCTACGTGGGCCGCGAACGGGTGCGCGAATACCTGAAGTGCCTGCCCGAATATCGCGACGGCGTGCTCTTCAACCACATGCAGTTGCAGCCCGTGCTGCACATCGACAGCGCGGCGGGCACCGCCAAGGGGCGCTGGCGCACGCTGATGATGGTGGGCATGATGGATGCAGAGGTCGGCCGCTGGGGCGAGGCGACTTACGAGAACACCTATGTGCGTGAAGACGGCAAATGGCGCATCGCATCACTGCACGGCATCATCAATTTCTACTGCGAATATGACGAGGGCTGGCACAAGGGCGGCGTGCCGCTGCTGCGCTCGACTGACGGCATCATGCCAGACCGTCCGCAAACCTTTGAATACGAAGCGCATCCAAAGGCCGTGATCGCGCCCTTCCACTACGACGAGGTTTGAGGTTCGCTCCGGCCTGCGCCGGAGCGTCCCCAATCAAAAGCTCGTTCGAACGCTCAGCTTGAAGTTTCGGCCCGGCAGCGGGACGAACTCCTTGGTGAAGCTGGATGCGCGGCGACCCTCGGCGTCGAACAGGTTGTCCACCTGCGCCAGCACCGTGAGGTTTTCCGCACCTTCGAACGGGTGCCAGGCCAGCGACAGGTTCACGTGAGTGTAGCTGTCCGTCGTCGTTTCCAGCGGGGCAACGCGGGTCTGATCGTCGTTCCACTCCACCTCCGCGCGCGCGTCGAAGTGGCCGGTCTGCGCTTCGAGGGCTGCTGACAGGCTCAGGGGCGGAATACGCGGCACGGGATCACCGTTCGACAGGGTCGCCTCGGTGTAGTCGCCGCGCAGGTCGCCCAGCAGGGTGAAGTTGCCGTCGTGCAGCAGCGGGAAGGTGATCTGGCTCTCGAACCCCCACTGGTCGGCATCTGACTGCAGGAAGCGGTAAACGTCCAGCCCGTCTTCCTCGGTGCCATCGGGCGACAGGTAGATGAAGCCGTCAAACCAGTTGCGATAGAGGCTGGCGTTCACCTGCACCGCGCCGATTTCGCCGCGCAGATAGCCTTCCACGCCCCATGCGCCCTCGGTGCCGAGCGCGTCATTACCGATCTCGTATTGCTGGGTCGCGACGTGCGGCCCGTCAGCGAACAGTTCCTGCGCAGACGGCGCGCGTTCGGCGCGGCTGACATTCAGGCCGACGCGGAAGTCGTCGAAAAGGATGTAGGAAGCACCGAGAGCGCCGGAGAAGGTATCGAAGCTGCGATCCCGGTTCAGAATGCCTTCGGTGACCGAATTGTTTTCGTAACGACCGCCGATTTCCACTTCCAGTGCGTCGAAATCAAGTTCCTGCAGGGTGAACACGGCAAAGTTCTCGGTGACGCTGGGCGGCACGAATGCCTCTGCGCCAATGGCCTCGAAATCGACGTGCGAATATTGCGCACCCATCGAGCCGCGCCAGTGATCGCGGCGGGATTGCACCAGTTCGATGCGACCTTCCACGCCCTGCACGTC
>JGI12481J13897_1000245_pt1 | contig 23136 bp, 34 predicted proteins | sample TtaePargueraPR_FD_13897 | JGI IMG/M metagenome (IMG submission 13897)
CGCAGGTGGTCGACAGCTCGTTCCTAGAAGCCGGTGCTGAAGGCAAGATCGAGATCCGCAACCGCAATGTGATCAAGGCTGCTGACAAGACGCTTACGGCCATGGGCCGCAACGTGTCGATCGCCATTCTTGGCGCAGACGGCAAAGAGCTGTGGAGCCATCGTGTTACCTACGGCGCCAAGATCCGTGTGGATGATGGTGACAAGGTTGAACGCGGTCAGCGTTTGGCGGAATGGGATCCGTATACCCGTCCGGTCCTGGCCGAGGTTGATGGTGAAGCTGTCTTTGAGGATCTGGTCGACGGTGCATCCGTGTCCGAACAAACCGACGAGGCGACCGGCTTTACCAAGCGTGTCATCATCGACTGGCGGACCAGTCAGCGCGGTGAGGGTCTGCGCCCCGCAATTGCGGTTGCCCGCAAAGGTGAGGTGGCCAAGCTCGACCGTGGTGGCGAAGCCCGCTACTTGCTCAGCGTTGATGCCGTTGTGTCGGTGGAGCCGGGCGAAAAGGTTGCCGCTGGTGACGTTCTGGCACGTATCCCGCTCGAAAGTGCCAAGACCAAGGATATCACCGGTGGTCTGCCGCGCGTTGCAGAGCTGTTCGAAGCCCGTCGTCCGAAGGATCATGCGATCATTGCCGAAATCGACGGCACGATCCGCTTCGGCCGCGACTACAAGAACAAGCGCCGCATCGTCATCGAGCCGAACGAGGAGGGTGCAGAGCCCGTTGAATATCTCATCCCCAAGGGCAAGCCTTTCCACTTGCAGGAAGGCGATCCGATTGAACGGGGCGAGTACATTCTCGATGGTAACCCGGCACCGCACGACATTCTTGCGATCAAGGGCGTCGAGGAGCTTGCCAGCTACCTCGTCAACGAGATCCAGGAGGTCTACCGGCTGCAGGGCGTGTTGATCAACGACAAGCACATCGAGGTGATCGTTCGCCAGATGCTGCAGAAAGTCGAGATCACCGATCCGGGCGAAAGCGGCCTGTTGAAGGATGAGCAGATCGACAAGCTCGACTTCGATGAGCTCAACGAGCAGCTTGTTGCCGATGGCAAAAAGCCGGCGGAAGGTGTTCCGGTTCTACTGGGTATCACCAAGGCCTCGTTGCAGACGCGTTCGTTCGTGTCGGCGGCATCGTTCCAGGAGACCACCCGCGTGCTCACAGAAGCTGCGGTTTCGGGCAAGGCAGACTTGCTCGAAGGTCTCAAGGAAAACGTCATCGTTGGCCGGCTCATCCCGGCGGGTACTGGTGCAGGCATTGCCGATCTGCGGCAGGTGGCAACCAAACGCGACGACCTCATTCTCGATGAGCGTCGCCGTCAGGCGGAAGCCGCACGCCTTGAAGCACCGGCTGCGCCTGAAGAGGTTCAGGAAGAACCGGCTGAATAGTGAGCATCGGCGCATTTGCGCAAATTGGTCCGGTGGACCAATTTTAGGTGTGAACGGCTAAAGTCGGTTGAGAACAGCAAATTACAAAAGGCCCCGCATCAGCGGGGCCTTTTTTTGTTGCGCGAAGAAACGTGGTAACTATAGTGTGAACAACAACAGAATTGCTGACCTAACTCTCACCGCACTGGCCTATTTTGAGCCTGATTCAGTATTTTAAGAATGGTTGAGATGCCAGGCTTTCGATATCGATTCAATACAGCGATCAGTTGGAAGGCTGTGTGTTGCGGAATTGTTCTGAATTCCAGAGTTTTCACGGGGACGTATATAGAATGAAAAAGACACTTATGGCGGCTTTGATAGCCGCAGGCGGGATTCTCGCAGCCAGTTCGGCTCATGCAGCGACGGTCGACGTCTCGGTCGGTGGTATGAATTGGAAAGTCAGTACCATCGACGGAGTGTTTGGTGACTTGCTGTCTACTCTGGACGATCAAGCATGGTGGGGTGATGGGACACTGGCCGGCGACTTTGCGGAGGCAGTTGGATTTTCTCTTGGTGGGAACGTTTATAGCCCCACCCTTGTAGGACCGGCTTTTGCCTATACGAATGGGAGCACGACGGTATTTGATGCTTGCGCGTTGTTTTCTGGCGCCACGACTGCTTCATGCGGGGCGACGAACAAATTTTCAGCCGTGAATTCGAATCCTATCGTCTATACCTTCGCCATCGCGGAAAAAATCAGCGCAGTTCCACTTCCCGCGGGATTGCCGCTGCTTGCTGCCGGCATTGGATTTCTCGGTTTAATGGGGCGGCGCAAGCGCGCAGTGAAATCCGCTTTTTGAAGCACACGGATGACAATGTGTGCATGAGTTCAAGTTTGCAAAAGGGGCCATTGGGTCCCTTTATTTGTTAGTTGAACCCAACATGCTCCGCATATTGCCGCAAAACCAGCCGCCAGATTTCGAATGACGAGACCATGCTGTCGCGTGAAACGCCACCGGCAATATTAATGTCCATCTCGATACTGGCGTCGCCATCTGCATCGGCATAAGCACGCCCGAAACGCTTGGTGCTGTTCCAGGCATTGAGCGCGCCAGCGTCAGGCTTCACATCCAGGAACCCGGCATAGAAATTCATCTGGGTGCAGATCTTTCGTTCGTCGCAATTGACGAAGTAAATCGCATAGCCCATGCGGCTGATGGTGCCGGAAATCTTGGGGTTGCCGTTGCTCTGACTGAGCAATGCGGCAGACCCGAATCCGCGGGCAATCGTTACTATGTCGCTGACCTTTGAGCCATCAATGAGCGTTTGTGCGAATGATGGCGCCGGGAGCAGGGCAACAAAAACGATGAACAATGCGCGATGTAGAACGGACTTTGGGGACACGGATTCGATTCCGGTTACGACTCAATATACCCGATTGGCAACTGCCGTGAGCCCGCTTGTCAACCGCGACTGTGGGAACAGACGGAAACCCCACGGAATCCGGCGCGTTTACTCAAGCCAGTTTTTTTGGCGCATAGCCTTGACGCGGCAGGGCAGGGCAGAGTATAGCCAGCACACCTTAGCGGTCGGTCGTGGGCTGTTTGAGGGTGTGAGCCGCCGAGGCGAAACATCCATACAGACCAAACACATCGTTGGGTGACAAGACGTTGCTATCGTCGAAGGCAAGAGTGCTTCCCCAGCGGAGGTGCTCCACTGCATTTGAAAGGCACCGCAATCCGAACAGCGGATCGTGCGGCTGCCTTGTTCGTTTGCAAGGTCTGATGGACAGATTTTGGTACGCACATATTAAGAAGGCTCGAGCGCAATGCCGACCATTAATCAGCTGATCCGGAAACCCCGGCAGTCCAAACCCAAGCGGAACAAAGTTCCGGCGATGGAAGCAAACCCGCAGAAACGCGGCGTGTGCACACGTGTTTATACGACCACCCCGAAAAAGCCGAACTCGGCACTGCGCAAGGTCGCGAAAGTCCGCTTGACCAATCAGCGCGAAGTCATTTCCTACATTCCCGGTGAAGGCCACAACCTGCAGGAGCACTCCGTTGTGCTTATCCGCGGCGGACGTGTGCGCGATCTTCCCGGTGTTCGTTATCACATCCTGCGCGGCGTACTCGATACGCAGAGCGTTAAGGACCGCAAGCAGCGCCGTTCGAAGTACGGCGCTAAGCGGCCGAAATAAGGAGTCCAATCCATGTCTCGTCGCCATCGCGCAGAAAAACGTGACGTTATTCCGGACCCCAAGTTCGGTGATATCGTTGTGTCCAAATTCATGAATTCGCTCATGAAAGACGGCAAGAAGTCCGCTGCCGAATCCATCGTTTACGGTGCATTCGACATTGTGCAGGAACGCACCAAGCAGGACCCGATCGCCGTGTTCCATCAGGCGCTCGACAATGTGCGCCCGGCCGTTGAAGTTCGCTCCCGCCGTGTTGGTGGTGCGACTTATCAGGTTCCGGTTGACGTGCGCACCGAGCGCCAGCAGGCACTTGCCATTCGTTGGCTGATTGCTGCTGCACGCGCCCGTGGTGAAAACACCATGGTCGATCGCCTGTCCGGCGAACTGATGGACGCGCTCAACGGGCGCGGCCAGGCCGTCAAGAAGCGCGAAGATACGCACCGTATGGCTGACGCCAACCGCGCGTTCTCGCATTACCGCTGGTAAAGGCTTGAAGAGAGAGCATCATGGCCCGCGTATATAAACTCGAAGATTACCGCAATTTCGGCATCATGGCCCACATCGATGCCGGCAAGACCACGACAACCGAGCGTATCTTGTTCTATACCGGTAAGAGCCACAAGATCGGCGAAGTCCATGACGGCGCTGCCACCATGGACTGGATGGAGCAGGAGCAGGAGCGTGGCATCACGATCACGTCCGCTGCGACGACCACCTTCTGGGAAGGCCGTGACGGCAAGAAGCGCCGCTTCAACATCATCGACACCCCGGGCCACGTTGACTTCACCATTGAGGTCGAGCGTTCGCTCCGCGTGCTCGACGGTGCTGTTGCACTGCTCGATGCCAACGCAGGTGTTGAGCCGCAGACGGAAACCGTGTGGCGTCAGGCTGACAAGTATCACGTGCCGCGCATGATCTTTGTCAACAAGATGGACAAGATCGGTGCTGACTTCTTCCGTTGTGTTGAAATGATCAAAACGCGCCTCGGCGCGACACCGGTCGTCATGCAGCTGCCGATTGGCGCTGAAAACGAACTCGAGGGTGTTGTTGATCTCGTTGAGATGAAGGCACTTGTCTGGCGCGGTGAAGACCTCGGTGCATCTTGGGATGTCGTTGATATTCCGGAAAACATGCAGGCGCAGGCCGAAGAATATCGCGAGAAGATGGTGGAAGCCGCTGTTGAGCTCGATGAGGATGTCATGATGGCATACCTCGAAGGCGAAATGCCGGATAACGACACGCTGCGTCGTCTGATCCGTAAAGGCACCTGCGATGTGACCTTCTTCCCCGTGTTCGCTGGTTCTGCTTTCAAGAACAAGGGCGTTCAGCCGCTTCTTGATGGCGTTGTTGATTATTTGCCGTCGCCGCTCGACGTGCCTGCGATCAAGGGTCACGAAGTCGATGGTGAAGGCGTTATCGAGCGTCATTCGGACGACAATGAGCCGCTTTCAATGTTGGCGTTCAAGATTGCCAACGACCCGCACATGGGTTCGCTGACGTTCTGCCGCATCTATTCGGGCAAGCTCGACGCCGGTGTGACGCTTGAAAACACCGTCAAGGGCAAGAAAGAGCGCATCGGCCGTATGTTCCAGATGCACTCCAACAGCCGTGAGCAGATTGAAGAAGCATTTGCTGGCGACATTGTTGCGATCGTTGGTCTGAAAGACACAACGACTGGTGACACACTGTGCGATCCGAAGGACCCGGTTGTGCTTGAGCGCATGGAGTTCCCGGATCCGGTTATCGAGATCAAGGTTGAGCCGAAAACCAAGGCTGACCAGGAAAAGATGGCTCTGGCCCTGCAGCGCCTTGCTGCCGAGGACCCCAGCTTCCGCGTCAAGTCCGACGAGGAATCCGGTGAAACCCTCATCGCAGGCATGGGCGAATTGCATCTCGACATTCTGATCGATCGCATGAAGCGTGAGTTCAAGGTTGAGGCGAACGTTGGCCAGCCGCAGGTTGCTTACCGTGAAGCGATCACCAAGCGCACCGAGCATGACTACACCCACAAGAAGCAGTCGGGTGGTTCGGGTCAGTTCGCGCGCATCAAGTTCACCATCGAGCCGAACGAAACCGGTGCCGGTTTTGCGTTTGAATCGACGGTTGTCGGCGGCAACGTGCCGAGGGAATACATCCCGGGCGTTCAGAAGGGTGTTGAAGCCATCATGACCGCAGGTCCGTTGATCGGCTTCCCAATCGTCGACGTGAAGTTCACGCTCAACGATGGTGCCTATCACGACGTTGACTCCTCGGTCCTCGCATTCGAAATCGCCGCCAAGGCCGGTTTCCGCGAAGCTCTGAAGATGGCTGGTCCGAAGATCCTCGAGCCGGTGATGAAGGTCGAGGTCGTGACGCCTGAAGAATATATGGGCGATGTGATCGGTGATCTGAACTCCCGCCGTGGCCAGATCCAGGGCACGGAAAGCCGGGGTGTTGCACAGGTTGTGAATGCCTTTGTTCCGCTGGCCAACATGTTTGGTTATGTGAACTCTCTGCGCTCGATGAGCCAGGGCCGGGCACAGTACACCATGACATTCGACCACTATGAACAGGTCCCGCAGGCGGTGGCCGACGAAGTCCAGGCGAAATACGCCTAAGCAACTGAGTTTAATTGGAATAACGCCAGCTTTTGAGCTGATGTAACGGAGAGAGCAAATGGCGAAGGAAAAGTTTGATCGTTCGAAGCCGCACTGCAACATCGGAACGATTGGTCACGTTGACCACGGGAAGACGACGCTGACGGCTGCGATTACGAAGCAGTATGGTGAGTTCAAGGCGTATGACGAGATTGACGGTGCGCCTGAAGAGCGTGCACGCGGCATTACGATTTCGACGGCGCACGTTGAGTATGAGACGGATGCGCGTCACTACGCCCACGTCGACTGCCCGGGCCACGCTGACTATGTGAAGAACATGATCACCGGTGCGGCGCAGATGGACGGCGCGATTCTTGTTGTGTCGGCAGCTGACGGCCCGATGCCGCAGACCCGCGAGCACATTCTTCTGGCCCGCCAGGTTGGTGTGCCGGCGATTGTTGTGTTCCTCAACAAGGTCGATCAGGTCGACGACGAAGAGCTGCTTGAGCTGGTTGAGCTTGAAGTACGTGAGCTTCTTTCGTCCTACGAGTTTCCCGGTGACGACATTCCGATCGTCAAGGGTTCGGCACTGGCCGCGCTTGAGGGCAACAATCCCGAGATCGGCGAGAATGCGATCAAGGAACTGATGGCCGCTGTTGACAGCTACATCCCGCAGCCGGCGCGTCCGGTTGATCAGGACTTCCTGATGCCGATCGAAGACGTGTTCTCGATCTCGGGCCGCGGTACGGTTGTGACCGGCCGTGTTGAGCGCGGTATTGTCAAGGTTGGCGACGAAGTCGAAATCGTTGGCATCAAGGACACGCAGAAGACGACGGTGACCGGCGTTGAGATGTTCCGCAAGCTCTTGGATTCGGGTGAAGCCGGTGACAATATCGGTGCGCTGATCCGTGGTGTTGACCGTGAGCAGGTTGAGCGTGGCCAGGTGCTGTGCAAGCCCGGTTCCGTGACGCCGCACACCAAGTTCGTTGCCGAGGCTTATATTCTCACCAAGGACGAGGGTGGCCGTCATACGCCGTTCTTCACCAACTACCGTCCGCAGTTTTACTTCCGTACGACGGACGTGACGGGTGTTGTGACGCTGAAGGAAGGCGTTGAGATGGTCATGCCGGGCGACAATGTTGAGATCAACGTTGAGCTGATTGTGCCGATCGCCATGGAAGAGAAGCTGCGCTTCGCTATCCGTGAAGGCGGCCGCACCGTCGGTTCAGGCGTCGTCGCAAAGATCGTCGAGTAAATGCACTAAGGGCGGCGCCCATTGGGGTGCCGCTTCCTCTAGCCAGGATTTGAAACATGAACGGTCAGAATATTCGCATTCGGCTCAAGGCGTTCGATCACCGCGTTCTCGACACGTCCACCCGCGAAATCGTCAATACGGCGAAGCGCACGGGTGCACAGGTTCGCGGCCCGATCCCGCTGCCGACGCGACTTGACAAGTTTACCGTCAACCGCTCGCCGCACATCGACAAAAAGAGCCGTGAGCAGTTTGAGATCCGGACCCACAAGCGTCTTTTGGACATTGTTGATCCGACCCCTCAGACGGTTGATGCACTGATGAAATTGGATCTTGCTGCCGGCGTTGACGTCGAAATCAAGCTCTAAAGACTTAAGAAACAAAGGTTTGGACCGATGCGTTCAGGACTGATCGCACAGAAGCTGGGCATGACCCGCATATTCACCGAAGACGGCGCTCACGTGCCCGTTACGGTGCTGGGTTTGCAGAACTGCCAGGTGGTAGGCCAGCGGACGGCAGAAAAAGACGGTTACACCGCGCTTCAGCTCGGTGCCGGCGTTGCCAAGGTGAAAAATACACCTAAGGCGCAGCGCGGCCAGTTTGCTGTGGCCAAAGTTGAGCCCAAGCGGCATGTCGCGGAATTCCGCGTGTCTCCGGAAAACCTCATCGAAGTGGGCGCCTCTTTGCTGGCTGACCACTTCATCGAAGGGCAGCTGGTCGATGTGACCGGCACTTCGATCGGTAAGGGTTTCGCCGGTGCGATGAAGCGGCACAATTTCGGTGGTTTGCGTGCCTCGCACGGTGTGTCGATTTCCCACCGTTCGCACGGTTCGACCGGTAACAGCCAGGACCCCGGCAAGGTGTTCAAGGGCAAGAAGATGGCCGGTCACATGGGTGACGAGCGCGTCACCACGCAGAACGTCAAAGTGGCCAAAGTCGATGTCGAGCGCGGCCTGATCATGATCCAGGGTGCTGTACCCGGTGCAAAGGGCGGCTGGATCCAGATCCGTGACGCCGTCAAGAAGCCGGCTCCGGAAGGCGTGTCCTATCCCGGATCGTTCAAGGCACCGGAAGGTGCAGCAGTTGCCGCTGCAGCGCCGGCTGAAGAAGCTCCGGCTGCCGAGGCTGCCGCTGAAGGGGGTAACGAGTAATGGAACTGAGTGTTACGACCCTTGAGGGCAAAGCATCGGGCAAGGTCAAACTTGCTGATGACGTATTCGGCCTCGAGCCGCGTGAAGATCTGATTCAGCGCGTTGTGCGCTATCAGCTCCTCAAGCGCCAGGCTGGTACGCACGACGTCAAGAACCGCGCGGAAATCACTGGCACCACGAAGAAGTTCGTACGCCAGAAAGGCTCGGGCGGTGCGCGTCATGGTTCGCGTAAGCCGGGTATCTTCCGGTCCGGTGGCCGGGCATTTGGTCCGACACCGCGCAGCCACGCAATCGAACTGCCGAAGAAAGTTCGCGCACTTGGTTTGAAGCATGCGCTTTCGGCCAAGGCCAAGGCAGGCGACCTGATCGTTCTCGACAAGGCCGCGTCCAAGGACGGAAAGACCGCTGACCTGCGTAAAGCATTCGGCAAGCTCGAATTGTCCAACGCGCTGATCATCGACGGTTCCGAACTGGACAAGAACTTCACGATGGCCGCGCGGAACATTCCGCTGGTCGACGTGCTGCCGATCCAGGGGATCAACGTTTACGATATTCTGCGCCGTCAGAAACTGGTTCTGACGAAAGCTGCAGTCGAAGCACTGGAGGCGCGGTTCGCATGAGCAAGATCTCGAACTACGACATTATCCGCAATCCGGTCGTGACCGAGAAGTCGACTATGGCTTCCGAGAACAACCAGGTTGTATTCGATGTGGCAATCGATGCCTCCAAGCCTGAGATCAAAGAAGCAGTCGAAGGACTGTTTTCGGTCAAGGTGAAGGCAGTCAACACGCAAGTGCGTAAGGGCAAGGTCAAGCGGTTCCGCGGCCGGCTCGGTGAGCGCAAGGACGTGAAAAAGGCAGTTGTCACCCTCGTTGATGGCCAGACGATCGACATCGCGACTGGTCTTTAAGAGAGGGAAGGAAACAAAATGGCTTTGAAGCAATATAATCCGACCTCAGCAGGACGCCGTCAGCTTGTTGGTATCGACCGGAGCGAGCTGCACAATGGCGCACCGGTCAAAAAACTGACCGAAGGTCTGACCAAGTCGGGTGGCCGTAACAACAAGGGTCGTATCACTGCGTTCCATCGTGGTGGCGGGCACAAGCGCACCTATCGCATCATCGACTTCAAGCGCACGAAGTTTGACGTGGAAGGTACTGTCGAGCATCTCGAATACGATCCCAACCGGACCGCGTTCATTGCTCTGATTACCTATACCGATGGTGAGCAGGCTTACATTTTGGCGCCGCAGCGTCTGGCTGCCGGTGACAAGGTTGTCGCCTCTGAGAGCGCCGTCGATGTGAAGCCGGGTAATACCATGCCGCTTGAGCGTATGCCGGTCGGCACCATCGTGCACAACATCGAGATGAAGCCGCGCAAGGGTGGCCAGATGGCCCGCTCCGCCGGCACCTACGCTCAGTATGTTGGCCGAGATCAGGGCTGGGCGATCCTTCGTCTGCAGTCAGGTGAGCAGCGCCTCGTGCACGGTTCCTGCCTGGCAACGGTTGGCGCGGTTTCGAACCCGGATCACTCCAACACCAATCTTGGTAAGGCTGGTCGCAGCCGCTGGCTTGGTAAGAAACCGGTGACCCGTGGTGTTGCCATGAACCCGATCGACCACCCCCATGGTGGTGGTGAAGGCCGGACCTCCGGTGGCCGTCATCCGGTGACGCCCTGGGGCAAGCCGACCAAGGGCAAGCGTACTCGCAAGAACAAGGCGACGGACAAGTTCATCGTTCGCTCGCGCCACGTCAAGAAGAAGGGCCGTTAAGCGATGTCCCGTTCCGTATGGAAAGGCCCGTTTGTCGACGGGTATCTGTTGAAGAAGGCCGAGAAGGTTCGCGAAGGCGGCCGCAACGAAGTGATCAAGATCTGGAGCCGCCGTTCCACGATCCTGCCGCAGTTCGTTGGTCTGACCTTTGGTGTCTACAACGGCCAGAAGCATGTGCCGGTGAACGTGACCGAAGAAATGATCGGTCACAAGTTCGGTGAATTTTCACCTAGCCGCACCTATTACGGCCACGCCGCCGACAAGAAGGCGAAGAGGAAGTAATCATGGGCAAGCAGAAAACTGCACGCGCGCTCAAGGACAACGAAGCCAAGGCCGTTTTGCGGATGGTGCGTACCAGCCCGCAGAAGCTGAACCTCGTTGCACAGATGATCCGCGGCAAGAAGGCTGACAAGGCACTGGCCGATTTGAGCTTTTCGCCCAAGCGGATTGCCGGTTCGGTGAAAAAGACACTCGAGAGCGCCATCGCCAACGCCGAGAACAACCACAATCTGGATCCGGACGCACTTGTCGTTGCGGAAGCCTATGTGGGCAACTCGCTGGTCATGAAGCGCTTCCGTGCACGTGGCCGTGGCCGTTCCGCCGGGCTTCAGAAACCTTTTTCGCACCTGACCATCGTGGTGCGTGAAATTGAGGAGGCCGTATAATGGGTCAGAAGATTAATCCGGTCGGCCTGCGCCTCGGTATCAACCGCACCTGGGATAGCCGCTGGTTCGCCGGCAAGGACGAATATGGCGATCTGCTTCAGGAAGACCTGAAGATCCGCAAGATGCTGCAGAAAGAACTGAAGCAGGCTGCGGTGTCCAAGATCGTCATCGAGCGTCCGCACCGCAAATGCCGCGTGTCGATCCACACAGCCCGTCCGGGTATCGTGATCGGCAAGAAGGGCGCTGATATTGAACGGCTGCGCAACAAGGTGAAAAAGTTCACCGACAGCGAAGTTCACATCAATATCGTTGAAGTCCGGAAGCCAGAAACCGACGCCAACCTTGTTGCACAGGGCATTGCCCAGCAGCTTGAGCGCCGTGTTGCATTCCGCCGCGCCATGAAGCGCGCTGTGCAGACTGCGATCCGCATGGGTGCCGGTGGTATCCGCGTCAACGTTGCGGGCCGTCTCGGCGGTGCCGACATTGCGCGTACCGAATGGTATCGCGAAGGCCGTGTGCCGCTGCACACCCTGCGCGCCGACATTGATTACGGCTTTGCCGAAGCGTCCACGACTTATGGTGTCATCGGCATCAAGGTCTGGATCTTCAAGGGCGAAGTCATGGAGCACGATCCGACCGCTCACGAGCGTCGCGCTACCGAAGGTGGTGCTGGCGGCGGTGAGGGTGGCGGACAGCGCCGCCGTGAACCGGCTGCGAACTAAGGGGACAGTAAACAAATGCTGCAACCGAAACGCACAAAATTCCGCAAAGCGCACAAGGGTCGTATTCACGGCGCTGCCAAGGGCGGATATTCGTTGAACTTCGGCCAGTTCGGCCTGAAGGCTCTTGAGCCTGAGCGCATCACGTCGCGCCAGATCGAAGCCGCTCGTCGGGCGATGACGCGCGAAATGAAGCGTCAGGGCCGTGTGTGGATCCGCATTTTTCCGGATCTGCCGGTGTCCAAGAAGCCGACCGAAGTTCGTATGGGTAAGGGTAAAGGCGCGCCGGAATATTGGGCGGCACGCGTTCATCCTGGCCGTGTGATGTTTGAAATTGACGGCGTCAGCGAGCCCGTCGCACGTGAGGCCCTACGTCTCGCCGCGATGAAGCTGCCGGTGCGGACCCGTTTCATTACCCGCATTGCCGACTAAGGGGCAGGTGAGATGAAGATCGCAGATATACGGGCCAAGACGGCTGACGAATTGAAAGACGAATTGGAGAGCTTGAAGAAAGAGCAGTTCAATCTGCGCTTCCAGCGGGCAACCCAGCAGCTCGAATCCACGGCGCGCGTGCGTCAGGTCCGGCGGGATATTGCCCGGGTCAAGACAGCGCTGACCGAGAAGAGCAAGGCGTAAGGACGGGTAACGAGAAATGCCGAAACGTATTTTGCAGGGGACCGTTGTCTCCGACAAGAACGAAAAGACGGTTGTGGTGCGCGTCGAACGCCGCTTCACCCACCCGCTTTTGAAAAAGACGGTGCGCCGGACCAAGAAGTACCAGGCCCATGACGAAGCCAACACGGCCAAGGTCGGGGATGTGGTGAACATCGAGGAATGCGCACCCGTTTCGAAGAACAAGCGCTGGGCTGTGGTCCAGTCGGCGTAAGGCCAAACGAGAACAAGGTTTAATCGGTCACCTGACACAGGAACGGCCGGAGATAAAGAAGGCATCCAGTCATGATTCAGATGCAAACAAACCTCGATGTCGCCGATAATTCCGGCGCCCGTCGTGTCATGTGCATCAAGGTGCTGGGCGGTTCGCATCGCAAATATGCATCCGTTGGCGACATCATCGTTGTGTCGGTCAAGGATGCGATCCCGCGCGGCCGCGTGAAAAAAGGGCAGGTGATGAAAGCCGTCGTCGTACGTACGGCGTTCGACATTCGCCGTCCCGATGGCACCGTGATCCGTTTCGACCGCAATGCGGCGGTTCTGGTCAACAACAACAAGGAACCGGTCGGTACACGTATTTTCGGCCCGGTCCCGCGTGAGCTGCGTGCCAAGAACCACATGAAGATTATTTCGCTCGCTCCGGAGGTGCTGTAATGGCTGCCAAGATTAAAAAGGGCGACACGGTCATGGTTTTGACCGGCAAGGACAAGGGCAAAACCGGCACAGTGTTGCAAGTTCTGCCTGAACAGACCCGCGCAGTTGTGCAGGGGATCAACCTGGTGCGCCGCCACACCCGCCAGACGGCAGAGCAGGAGGCCGGTATCTACACCAAGGAAGCCTCGATCCACCTGTCGAACGTTGCGATCGTGGACCCCAAGGACAAAAAGCCGACCCGCGTCGGTTTCGAAATCAGCAAGGATGGCGCGAAGACCCGCGTCGCCAAGCGTAGCGGAGAGAAGATCGATGGCTGAGACCTATATCCCGCGTCTGCGCTCCCAGTACGACGATTCCATCAAAGCCGGTCTGGTCAAAGACTTTGGCTACAAGAACGTCATGGAAGTGCCCAAGCTGGAAAAGATCGTTCTGAATATCGGTGTCGGTGAAGCCGTCGGCGATAGCAAGAAGGTCAAGGCGGCTTCCGACGATCTGGAAAAGATCTCGGGCCAGAAGCCGGTGATTACCCACGCCCGCAAGTCTATCGCTGGCTTCAAGGTCCGCGAAGGCATGCCGCTCGGCGTTAAGGTGACCCTGCGTGGCGCGCGCATGTATGAATTTCTTGACCGCCTTGTGAACATCGCGCTGCCGCGTGTTCGTGACTTCCGCGGTCTGAACCCGAAGAGCTTCGATGGCAATGGCAACTACGCCATGGGCATCAAGGAGCACATCGTGTTCCCGGAAATCAACTACGACCAGATCGATCAGGTCTGGGGCATGGACGTGATCGTTTGCACCACGGCCAAATCGGATGACGAAGCGCGTGCGCTTCTCAAGGCTTTCAACTTCCCCTTCACCCAGTAAGGGCCAAGGGAAGAGCTAAGGAAACAATAGATGGCGAAGACGAGCTCTATTGAAAAGAACAAGACCCGGCGCAAGCTGTCGAAGCGTTATGCTGCGAAGCGTGCGGCGCTTAAGGCTGTGATCAAGAACCAGGATCTGCCGCTCGAAGAACGCTTCAAAGCGTCGATCAAGCTGGCTGAACTGCCGCGCAACGCGTCACCGACGCGTATCCGCAATCGCTGCGAAGTTTCAGGCCGGCCGCGTGGTTACTACCGCAAGCTGAAAATGAGCCGTATCGCATTGCGTGAACTTGGTAGCCTTGGACAGGTTCCCGGTCTCGTGAAGTCGAGCTGGTAAGGAGAGAAGTGAATGTCTGTTTCTGATCCTATCGGTGATATGCTGACCCGCATCCGCAATGCGCAGATGCGTAACAAGTCGAGCGTTGTCACACCGGCTTCGAACCTGCGTAAGGGCGTGCTTGACGTGTTGCAGTCCGAAGGTTTTATCCGCGGTTATTCCGAAACCAAGTTCGAAAACGGTTCGTCCGAACTGAATGTCGAATTGAAGTATTCGGAAAACACCCCGGTTATCCGCGATGTCCAGCGCGTTTCGCGTCCGGGCCGCCGCGTTTACGCTTCGGTTAAGAATATACCGTCAGTTGCGAATGGCCTTGGCGTTTCGATTCTGTCGACCCCGAAGGGCGTCATGGCAGATCACGAAGCCCGCTCGCAGAATGTCGGTGGTGAGGTTTTGTGCCGCGTCTTCTAAGACGGGTGCAGGTTGAAGATTGAGAGAACCGGGAAGGTTTGAAGAATGTCCCGTACTGGCAAAAAACCGGTCGCTTTGAATGGCGCCACCGTCACCATTGACGGTCAGACCGTTACGGCAAAAGGCCCCAAGGGCGAATTGACCGTCGAGCTGATGGATGTTGTGACCGCCAAGCAGACCGATGAAGGTATCGTTGTTGACCCGGTCGATGACTCCAAGAAGGCACGCGCGGCCTGGGGCACGTTCCGGTCTCTGGTGCAGAATATCGTCACCGGTGTGACTGACGGCTTTGAAAAGAAGCTGGCGATCCAGGGTGTTGGTTATCGCGCTGCGATGCAGGGCCGGGACCTCAAGCTGTCGCTTGGTTTCAGCCACGAAGTTGTGTTCAAGGCGCCCGAAGGCATCACGCTGGCCGCACCGCAGCCGACAGAGGTTGTAGTGACGGGCATCGACAAGCAGGTTGTTGGTCAGGTTGCTGCGAACATCCGCGAATATCGTCCCCCCGAGCCCTACAAAGGCAAGGGCGTGCGTTACGAGAACGAATATATCTTCCGCAAGGAAGGCAAGAAGAAGTAAGGACCGGAGACAATGGCTACCACCAAGGGAATCGACCGCCGCAAGGCTCGTGTTCGCCGTTCGCTCAAGAAGTATGCAAACGGCCGCCCGCGTCTCAGCGTGTTCCGGTCTGAAAAGAACATCTACGCCCAGATCATCGACGATGCGTCCGGCCGCACGCTGGCTGCAGCTTCGACACTCGACAAGGACGTTAAAGCCAAGATCAAAAACGGCGCCACCCAGGCCGCCGCAACCGAGATTGGCAAGCTGATCGCGGAACGTGCGAAGAAGGCTAAAGTGTCCGACGTCGTGTTCGACCGGGGCGGCTACATATTTCATGGCCGGGTGAAGGCTCTTGCAGATGCTGCCCGTGAGGGCGGCCTGAGCTTCTAACGGGTCCAAACGAGTTACAAAGAGAACGAGACAGCGATGAGAAATCCTCAGGAACGAGATCGCGGCGAGCGCGAAAGCGAATTTGTAGATCGCCTGGTTCACATCAATCGCGTTGCGAAGGTTGTGAAGGGTGGTAAGCGCTTTGGTTTTGCCGCACTTGTGGTGATCGGCGATCAGAAGGGCCGGGTTGGCTTTGGTCACGGCAAGGCACGCGAAGTGCCTGAGGCCATCCGCAAGGCAACCGAGCAGGCCAAGCGTCAGATGATCCGTGTGCCGCTGCGCGAAGCTCGTACACTGCACCATGACGTGCATGGCCGCCACGGCGCCGGCAAGGTCGTTCTGCGGGCCGCCCCTCCGGGAACCGGTATCATTGCTGGTGGTCCGATGCGCGCCGTGTTCGAAACACTTGGCGTGCACGACATCGTTGCAAAGTCTCAGGGCACAGCGAATCCGTACAACATGGTACGGGCGACATTCGACGCGCTCAAGAACATTGACAGCCCGCGTGCAGTTGCGTCGCGGCGCGGTCTCAAGGTTTCCGAGTTGCAGGCACGCCGCGGCGAAACCGCGGCAGAAGCCTAAGCGGCTTCTAACGGCGAAGGACTAGAATAATGGCCGACAAAACCGTTACCGTTGAGCAGATTGGCAGCCCGATCCGCCGCGAGCCCTCGCAGCGCAAGACCCTTATCGGTCTGGGACTCAACAAGATGAACCGTCAGCGTACGCTGAAAGACACGCCGCAGGTTCGCGGCATGATCAACAAAGTTTCGCATCTCGTTCGCGTCGTCGACGAGAAGTAGGCCAAGAGGATTTTGACAATGCGTCTGAACACAATCAGCGACAATCCCGGCTCCCGCAAGGTGCGCACCCGTGTTGGGCGCGGCATCGGCTCGGGCAAGGGCAAGACCGGTGGCCGCGGCCAAAAGGGTCAGACCTCGCGTTCGGGTGTGGCGATCAAGGGATTTGAAGGCGGCCAGATGCCGCTGCACATGCGTATGCCAAAGCGCGGCTTCAATGCCTGGCGCCCGGGCAAGTTCAATGCTGTGCGTCTGGATCGGGTCCAGCGGGCCATCGATGCAGGCAAACTCGACGCCAAAGCGGTTGTCGATGCGGAAGCTCTGGTCAAAGCCGGCGTGATCCGTCGCGTCAAAGACGGTGTCCGTCTTATCGCCGGTGGTGAGTTCAAGGCCAGCAAAGTGACGTTCAAGGTCTCCCATGCCTCTGCAGGTGCGGTTGCGGCTATTGAATCTGCCGGTGGCAAGGTCGATATGCCCAAGGTCGAGGAAAAAGCCGAAGCCTAATCGGGCACGGATACCACACCTAAGGAGCCCACATGGCCTCTGCAGCCGAACAACTGGCCCGCAATCTCAGTTTTTCGACCTTCTCGAAGGCGAAGGATCTTCAGCAGCGCATCTGGTTCACACTGGGCGCGCTGCTTGTGTATCGTGTGGGCACATATATCCCCATTCCCGGTATCGATCCGCAGGCTTATGCCGCAAGCTTTGAGCAGGCATCGCAGGGTATTGCCGGATTGTTCAATATGTTCTCCGGCGGTGCCGTGGAACGTATGGCGATTTTCGCTCTCAACCTCATTCCTTACATTACCGCTTCCATCGTCATTCAGGTGATGACGACAGCTTCGCCGAAGTTGGAAGCGCTGAAGAAGGAAGGCGGAGAAGCCGGCCGCAGGAAGATCAATCAATACACCCGGTATCTCGCCGTGGTGTTTTGTGCCGTGCAGGGCTATGGCATTGCCGTTGGCCTTGAGGCCAGCCAGGGGGTCGTGCTCGATCCGGGCTGGATTTTCCGCATCACGACAGTGATTTCGCTCGTTGGCGGCACCATGTTCCTTATGTGGCTTGGTGAACAAATCACCGCGCGCGGTGTCGGAAACGGTATTTCGCTGATCATTTTCGCTGGTATTGTCGCGAACCTGCCCAGCACGATTGCGCAGACGCTCGAACTCAGCCGTACGGGTGCACTCCCAACTATTGCCGTTGTCGGCATGCTTGTCATGGCAGTCGTCGTGATCGGCGTCATCGTGTTCTTCGAACGCGCGCAACGGCGCCTTTTGATCCAGTATCCAAAGCGCCAGGTCGGCAACAAGATGTTCCAGGGCGACACGTCGCACCTGCCGCTGAAGCTGAATACATCGGGCGTTATCCCGGTGATCTTCGGTTCGTCGCTGCTACTGCTTCCCGCAACCATGGCGTCATTTGCGAGCCAGGGTGATGCACCGCAATGGCTCCAGGTCACCTCGGCATTGCTGGGTCGCGGCCAGCCGCTTTACCTGATCCTGTTCGCGTCGTTCATTATTTTCTTCGCGTTCTTTTACACCGCTATTGTTTTCAATCCGCAGGACACTGCGGACAATCTGAAGCGCTCTGGTGGTTTCATCCCGGGTATTCGTCCCGGTGAACGCACGGCTGCACATATCGATTATGTGCTGACACGCATCACGGTTGTCGGTGCGATCTACCTGACGGTTGTTGCGCTCATTCCTGAAGTGCTGTTCAGCCAGCTCAATATCAGCCAGTTCATTGGCGGCACGTCGTTGCTCATCATGGTGACTGTGACGCTGGATACAATTACGCAGATTCAAAGCCACCTGATTGCGCAGCAGTATGAAGGCCTGGTGAAGAAGTCTCGACTGGGGGGCAAGAGACGATGAGACTTATTCTTCTTGGACCGCCGGGTGCCGGTAAGGGTACGCAGGCGAAAATCCTGATCGAAAAGTACGGCATTCCGCAATTATCCACCGGCGACATCCTGCGCGCTGCCATTGCGGCCCGCACACCGCTCGGCCTCGAAGCCAAGGCAATTATGGATCGTGGCGATCTGGTGTCTGACGATGTGGTCAACGCCATCATTTCCGAGCGACTGGATCAGCCCGATTGTCGTCCAGGTTTTATTCTGGACGGGTTCCCGCGCACCATTGCGCAGGCGGAAACGCTTGAGACCATGTTGTCCGAAAAGAACATGGCGCTTGATGCGGTTGTTGAGCTGCGTGTTGACGAGGAAGAGCTTGTGCAGCGTGTTCTGAACCGTGCCAAAGAAACAGGCGGTGCACGCGCCGATGACAATGAAGAAGTCATCCGCAAGCGCTTGGAAGTCTATCGTGAACTGACCGAACCGCTTGTTGGCTTTTATGGGGACAAGGGCATCCTCAAAAGCGTGGATGGCATGGCATCCGTGGAAGACGTCAAATCTGCGATTGCAAAGGCGATTAGCTGAGAGACGAATGCAAGAAAATATCCCGTTCAGAATTGACTCTGGGCCGGGAACTGATTACGAACCGCGCCAGTCTCTAATGTTTTTTGGACTGGATTCGGTTTGCTGGAGAAGCGGGGCCGAATTCCGGTCCATTGTTGTTGAGCCGTTTCGGGTGTGCCGAACACGGTGTAGGTAAAGGAGAGCGGACGTGGCTCGTATTGCTGGCGTCAATATTCCGACGAACAAGCGCGTGGTTATCGCGCTTCAGTATATTCATGGCATCGGGCAGCAAAAAGCCGCCGAGATCTGTGAAAAAGTGAAGATCCCCGCCGAACGTCGCGTCAACGAGTTGACCGATGCCGAGGTGATCCAGGTGCGTGAAGCCATCGACCGCGATTATGTCGTCGAAGGCGATCTGCGCCGCAATGTGGCGATGAATATCAAGCGCCTGATGGATCTGGGTAATTATCGCGGTCTGCGGCACCGTCGCGGACTGCCGGTGCGCGGCCAGCGGACGCACACCAATGCACGGACCCGTAAGGGCCCGGCTAAGCCGATTGCAGGCAAAAAGAAATAAGGTTCCCGTTTAAGGGAACTTCGGTGGAGCCACCGGGCAATGATGCAACGGTGGCGTTGAGATCGACAAAGGAAAGTATGAATGGCAAGAGCTGAAACGACGCGTGTCCGCCGCAAGGAGCGCAAAAACATCTCCTCGGGCGTTGCACATGTGAACGCCTCTTTCAACAACACTATGATTACCATCACTGACGTGCAGGGCAACACCATTTCCTGGTCGTCTGCCGGCACGATGGGTTTCAAAGGGTCGCGTAAATCCACGCCGTACGCAGCACAGGTTGCTGCCGAAGACGCCGCCAAGAAGGCGCAGGAACACGGCATGAAGACCCTTGAAGTAGAAGTGCGCGGTCCCGGTTCGGGGCGCGAGTCCGCACTCAGAGCTCTGCAGGCAGCAGGGTTCAACGTCACAAGCATCCGCGATGTCACCTCGATTCCGCATAACGGGTGCCGGCCGCGCAAGCGCCGGCGCGTCTAGTACGCGTTACTGGTCCCGGCCTGTTGGGGGCCGGGAGGGACTTCGAAATGCGGCAAGGCGACCGTGCGAGGGTCGCGATTTTGAAAGGATGTTGAAAAGATGATCCAGAAGAACTGGCAAGAACTGATCAAGCCGACCAAACTGGACATTGTCACAGGTAGCGAAGCGCACATTGCCTCGGTCGTCGCCGAGCCTCTGGAGCGCGGCTACGGCCTGACGCTGGGTAATGCGCTGCGGCGCGTTCTTTTGTCTTCTCTGCAGGGTGCGGCAGTAACCGCGATGCAGATTGACGGCGTATTGCATGAGTTCTCCTCGGTCGCCGGTGTTCGCGAGGACATCACCGACCTTGTGCTGAACGTCAAGGAAATCGCCATCAAGATGGAAGACGAAGGCCCCAAGCGCCTGACACTGTCTAAGCAGGGACCGGGTGCGGTCACTGCGGGTGATATCAACCTGACTGGCGATATCGAAATTCTGAACCCTGAACTTGTGCTGTGCCACCTTGATGATGGTGCGGAGCTCAATATCGAGTTCACGGTCAATTCCGGCAAGGGTTACGTCCCCGCCGATCGCAACCGCCCGGATGATGCGCCGATCGGGTTCATTCCCGTTGACTCACTGTTTTCGCCGGTCCGTCGCGTCAGCTACAAGGTTGAGGCCACCCGTGAGGGTCAGGTGCTCGACTATGACAAGCTGACCCTGCAGATCGAGACCAATGGTGCTGTCACACCCGAAGATGCGGTCGCCTATGCTGCGCGCATCCTTCAGGACCAGCTCACTGTGTTCGTCAACTTCGAGGAGCCCTCGAAGGAAACCACGCAGGACGCCATCCCGGAGCTTGCCTTCAACCCGGCACTGCTCAAGAAGGTGGACGAACTGGAACTCAGTGTCCGTTCGGCAAACTGCCTGAAGAACGACAACATCGTTTATATCGGCGATCTCATTCAAAAGAGCGAAGCAGAAATGCTGCGGACTCCGAATTTCGGCCGCAAGTCTCTGAACGAGATCAAGGAAGTCCTGGCCCAGATGGGGCTGCATCTTGGAATGGATGTCGCCAACTGGCCGCCTGAAAACATCGACGACCTCGCCAAGCGCTACGAAGACCACTACTGAGCGCAGGCAGGGAGAGTTTAGGAGAGTTCAAATGCGTCATGGAAAAGCACACCGGAAGCTGAACCGGACGTCCAGCCATCGTAAGGCGATGTTCGCCAATATGTCGGCTGCGTTGATCAAGCACGAGCAGATCGTTACCACCTTGCCGAAAGCCAAGGAACTGCGTCCGATCGTTGAAAAGCTGATCACCTTGGCCAAGCGCGGTGACCTGCATGCCCGTCGTCAGGCGATTGCCAAAGTCCGCGATGAGGACATGGTCAAGAAGCTGTTCGATACGCTCGGCCCCCGTTACAAGGATCGCATGGGCGGTTACACCCGCATCATGAAGGCCGGCTATCGCTATGGCGATAATGCGCCGGTCGCTGTCATTGAGTTTCTCGATCGCGATCCGAATGCTAAAGGCACCGATTCAGGTCCGACGGCTGACATGGCCCGTCAGGATGAAGAGGCAGTCGACGCCGCATAAATTGCGTTGTCGAAATGAATTTGCACACGGCCGCGAAGAGATTCGCGGCCGTTTTGTTTGGAGGGGTGAATGGCCAGGAAAAAGACCATTCTTGTTACCGGCATAAGCGGGTTCGTCGGAAAGTGGATTGCAATCGCGCTTTTGCGGGAGGGCTTTGCTGTCAAAGGTACATTGCGGGATATGGCCAAAGCGGACGCCGTCCGTCAGGCCATTGCAGCGCACACCAATAAGACGAAGGCCGCCAGCGTAACTTTTGCCGAAGCGGACCTTCTTAAAGATACAGGATGGACGGAGGCGATGTCCGGCGCGGATGCGGTTATGCATGTCGCAACAGAAGTGCAGGGTCTCGAACCAAAGGATCCCAATGTGGTGATCGGCCCAGCGATAGAAGGCACGCGGCGTGTCATGCAGGCGGCCAAGGAAGCTGGTATCACGCGTGTGATCATGACAAGCTCGATTGCCACCGTGGGATATGGGCATGGCCACACCAAAGGCCGGCGCACATATACCGAGGAAGACTGGACCAACCTTGATGGCATGCGTTGGAAATGGGCCTACTGTATCGGCAAAACCAAAGCCGAGCGAGAGGCTTGGGATTTCTCCAGGGCGAATGGCATCGATCTGACCACCATACATCCCGGCGCGATCCTTGGCCCCGCCACCGATGCCGATTACAGCGTCTCACTTGGCCTTGTTGGCGGCATTCTGTCGGGCGAGACGAAAGCCATACCCGATCTCGTTATGAGCATAAGCGATGTACGCGACGTCGCAGATATGCATGTGGCGGCCTTGAAGAACCCGGAATCTGCGGGTGAGCGCTACCTGGCAACAGCTGAACTTCTCCCCTTCAGGAATATCCCGGAAATTTTACGCACGAAGTATCCCGATGCGCCTATGACAACGAAGATCGTGCCCAACTGGGTGTTGAAAATCCTCGTCTATTTTAATCGCTCTGTGAGCCAGGCCATCAATGACGTTGGTAATGAGAAGTATTTCGATGGGTCCAAAGGCAGGGCGCTTCTTGGCCGCGACTACTACGATACAAGAACCACACTCATTGATACGGTGGAAAGCCTGATCAAGGTTGGTGCCGTGAAGGCCTGATGGCACATCGATGTACGAACAGAACCGGCTTTAGCTAAACCAGAATGTCGTCAGCCCAGAACTGCAGGCGTTTGGAAAACCCGTTGAAATCGGTCAGGGACGCCTGGGTGTAGGCACCCATCAATCCGAACTCGATCCAGTCATCTTCTGCAACATCGACCGGCAGGTGGATATGCTGGGGCAGTGCGTCATGGCTGTCACATGTCGGCCCGAAGATCACAAACGGTGCTGTTTCTCCGGTGACAATCTTGTCGCCACGCCAGACCCGTACCGGCGGGACGATGGGCATAAACTGAATTTCCATCAGCGCGCCATATGTGCCGTCATTGAGATAAACCGCATCGGCCCGTCGGCGATGCTTGACGCGTAACAGCAGCGACGTACAGGGCGTGACCATGGCCCGGCCGGGTTCGACGATCAGTTCCGGCGCTTGTTTGCCAAACGTCTTTTTGACGGCTTTGCGGATCGTCTCGAAATACGCGTCAAGTTCGGGCGCTGTGCTTGAGGGATATGCAGCGGGAAAGCCCCCACCGACATTAAGGCGCTTGAGGGTGATGCCTGCAGCCTCAGCAATGCGTCCGGCTGTCGCGATGTGGCGGG
>JGI12481J13897_1000261_pt1 | contig 22202 bp, 17 predicted proteins | sample TtaePargueraPR_FD_13897 | JGI IMG/M metagenome (IMG submission 13897)
CAAGAAACAGAGAAAAAATAGATGAAATTTTAGCAACCATTTTGTCCACTTGAAAAATAAAGGTCAAAAAAATCAACCATTTTGTCTATTAGACCGAGAAATATTATTTAAATTCTAATTATAATGCCTTGGAAAGAAACAACAAAAATGGAACTAAAATTGAATTTGTTATTGAATAGAGAACTGAAAAGTACTCTAATACTGAATTATGTAAGATTTGGCGTAATAGACAAAATGGTTGATAAAAATCGCTGAATCACTTACTATACATAGCTTTGAGGCAAATCAAAAGCTTTGAATAAAAAAAATGCACAATTTGCAATAGTTCCATAACTCGAAAATATGGACTAAGATCAGGTAAGCAACGCTATAAATGTTTAGCGTGTAATAGTTATTTCACAGGAGGGAAAAAGCTAGTTCCAAAAGATATTTTTGAGCAGTACTCCAAAGGGAAACAAACCTATAAGCAGCTCTCAGAACAACATGGTTGCTCTATCAGAACCATCCAAAGGAAGATCGATTTATACCAAGTAGCTATTTTCAAGAAAAAACCTAGAGAGGTGGTTGTGTTGATGGATACAACTTATTGGGGTAGGAGTTTCGGTGTGATGCTTTTTAAAGATGCGTATACCAAAGAAAACTTATTAAAATACTATGTGAAGACTGAGACAAATTCCTTATATATTCAAGGTGTGAATGAATTAATATCTAAAGGATTTAATGTCTTGGCTATTGTTTGTGATGGTCGTAAGGGTTTGTTGCAATCCTTTGGTAAGATCCCTGTTCAGATGTGTCAATTCCATCAAGTTGCTATAATTAGAAGATATATCACTAAAAACCCAAAACTCCCTGCATCAATTGAGCTGAAAGAACTTGTTGGTATGATAAAAGTGACAGATAAAGAGTCTTTTGAGGGTGGCTTAAATGATTGGTATTTAAAGTGGAAAAAGTTCTTAAATGAAAGGACAATTAATACTGAAACAGGCAAATCACATTACACCCATAAAAGACTACGAAGTGCTTATAGAAGCTTAAAGACAAACCTTAATAGGATGTTTACTTGGTATGATAATATGGAACTTCAAATACCTAATACAACTAATGCAATTGATGGGCATTTTTCAGATTTAAAAACAAAACTTAGAAATCACAATGGACTATCAAAAACAAGAAAAATGAAATTCATTGATGAGTTTTTGAAGGTATAAAGGCTTCTAAAAAATATCAAAAAAGGGACTCAAATGAATCCCTCTTTTTTGACATTTTTGTCAGCCATCAAGTGTATCCCTGATAGGTTGCTCTCCAGCAGAGCCTATGTCCGTTTAACTTGACAAATCAAAAATAAAACTCTCTCAAGAAACAGAGAAAAAATAGATGAAATTTTAGCAACCATTTTGTCCACTTGAAAAATAAAGGTCAAAAAAATCAACCATTTTGTCTATTAGACCTTAAATCTGAAAAAAATCAAAAGGCTTTTAAGCTTATTAAAAAATAAAACCCCATCAAGTTTGACTCAATGGGGTTTTGATAATCTAAAAAATGAATTTTTATTTTGCCGGTAGCACTTTGGTGCTTACTTCACCAAAGCCGATCCGAACACCGTCTTTTTCACAATGTCCACGCATAATTACCGTGTCTTTGTCTTGAATAAATTTGCGTTCTTCTCCACCTTTTAGTTTTACGGTTTTGCTACCTTTCCAAGAAAGCTCCAACATAGAACCGTAGGAATCCTCCGTAGGTCCGCTGATAGTTCCGGAAGCATACATATCACCGGCTTTAATATTACAGCCATTAATGGTATGGTGTGCTAATTGTTGGCTTTGGTTCCAGTACATGTATTTGTAATTGGAACGGCAGATGTTACTTGCCTCATCATGTCTTTCCGGTTGAATTAAGACCTCTAAATTTATGTCTATGTTTTTTTCACCTTGATATTCCAGGTAAGGAAAAACCTTTGGATCTTGCTCCGGTCCTTTTACGCGGAAAGGCTCCAAGGCATCTAAAGTTACAATCCAGGCAGAAATGGAAGAAGCAAAGTTTTTCGCCAAGAATGGTCCGAGTGGAACATACTCCCATTTTTGAATATCTCTTGCCGACCAATCGTTAAATAACACCATTCCAAAAATAAAGTCATCTGCTTCTTTGGTGCTAATGCTTTCACCTAAAGGTTTACCATCATAAGTAATAAAAGCCATTTCCAGTTCAAAGTCCAACAATTTACAAGGGCCAAAAACCGGTGGTTCGTCGTCTTTAGGCTTTTGCTGACCTTTAGGACGGTAAATTTCCTCACCGGATAAAATAATCGAGGAAGCTCTGCCGTGATAACCGACCGGAATGTATTTCCAGTTGGGCAATAGCGCATTTTCAGGGTCTCTAAAAAGTGTTCCCACATTGGTTGCATGTTCAATGCTGGAGTAGAAATCGGTGTAATCACCAACATGAACCGGCATTTCATTTTCAATTTCTGCGATGGGAATCAACACTTTTTCCTGATCTTCCTTTTTATTTTGCAAAGTATTGTTATCTGTGCTAAAAAGTTCAGCCAAACGATTTCTCAACATTCTGGTACCGTCTTTTCCCTTTTTCATTAATTGATTGAGGCGATTATTGTCGAAATCGGCTTGTTCAAAACCTAAACCGTCTAAATAGCCCAGTTGAAACAAGACTAATAAGTCAATGGCAAAGTCGCCAATTCTACTGGCAGCTCTTGCAGAAAGTTGCTTGTTTTTTACAATTCCAAATGGCAAATTTTGAATAGGGAAATCAGAGGATTTATCGACCTCAACCCATGATTTAAGTGCAGGATTATTTGCTGTTATATTCATATTTAATTTTCGAATTTAAATTGAAGGACAAATGTAAGACATTCAAAAGGCTTAAAAAAAGATGCAACTTAAAGATTGCTTTTAGCGTCAGTTGAAAGACGACTTTGTTAAAATATTTAGGTCAACTTTAAGGAAAAGTTGTATTCTACTTATAACATAGTTAAATTAGCGCATTAAAATTTTATAATTTCTTATTATCCGATTTATGAAAAAGTTATTACACCTTGCGGTTTCTTTTGTTTTATTGTTTGGAGTTAATCTTTCACTAAAAGCTCAAAATTCTTCTATTCTGTTTTGTGAAGATTTTAATACGATTCCATGGCAGATGACAACCAGTGGAAACCCGGCGGCTGATGCTCCTTTGTTTACTCCTGATAGTAATGTCTACAGAGGTGGGATGCAGTACTCTGCTACTGATACAGTTGGGTATCACTATGATGGTATCCCAATTCAATCCTACTTAACTACACCAGTAATTTATGGAATTGATACTCCAAATTTTGTAGGTATTAATTTTTATCATATTGCCTATATAGAAACTGCAGATCGAGTATATGCTGAAGTAACCTTTGATAATGGAAATACCTGGATTAGATTGAATCAAAATTATTATGAAGGTAGTTCTACTTTACTTTCCGGTGGAGGTTTTTCAAAATTGAGCCAACCTTTTTTATGGAAGTTTATTCCAAATAACGATACGAACTTCGTTTGGAATAATAACAATGCTGCTTGGGTGCAGGAAGAGTTTGACTTGCAACCTTTAATTGATGCTAATAATGCAGATTCTATGCAAGTGCGAATTGTATTGGAGGATAATCCTTCGAGTTTCCCGGGTAGAGTAGGCGAGCATAGATATTATATCGATGACTTTTGTGTTTTTGGTTCAGATTGTCCTCCAGGTGATCCTGAGCTTTCGGTTAATGAGCCGGATAACTACCCAAATCAATATATTAACAACGTATATTTAGAAGGACCGTATCGATTTAATGTAAACGCTACTTCACCTTCTACTATTGATTCAGTGTATGTAGAATACACGGTTAAAAGAGATACAAGTATAAATGGTGGTGGAAACTTTGTGGTTGTGGAGGACTCTATTGCAATTTTAGCTTTTAAAGGAGGTACAAGTTATCAAGGTGAAATTTCTGCAAACTCTACACAAATTGGAGATTCAGTTTTTTGGAGAGTGAAAGCAATTGATGCTAGTCCTTGTGCGAATGTTTCTTACGATCCTAATCAAGGATATAATGAGTTTGAGGTTAGGGGTAACTTGCCAATATCCTGTAATACTACACCCATTTCATCATTGCCTTATGTTGAAACATTTGACAATTGGATTATGACTTCTGCTTTTGAAAATATGCAGAATGACTGGCAAAATGTTGAAGGTGATTTCCATAATTGGTGGTTGTGGAGAGATTCGACTCCTACACCGCAAACTGGGCCTAAAGACGATTACCCGGGTGGAGGGCAATACCTGTATGTAGAAACAACAGGGTATTACGATAGTACAGCCTTTTTATTGACACCTTGTATTGATTTTTCCGAGATTCAGAACGCTAAGGTTCGCTTTTACCTTCACCAGTTAACCGATGGAACCGATACCGTATGGGTAGATGTATTTAATACAACCCCTCAGCCGGGCTTTCCTTATGGTAGATACGATGAAAACATTGTTCCTCCAATCCCTGGAAATAAAGGTGATCGTTGGTTACCTGTAGAATTTACAACATTTCCTTACAGGGGAAAAGTTACTCAAATTAGAATTAGAGCAAAACCTTCTAAAACCAGTGAGCAAAGTGATATTGCACTAGATTCTTTTTCTATTGTTACAGCGCCTTTAGTTGATTTAAGAGCTGAGCGAGTGGTGATTGGGCCTTATTTGCCGGAAGGAGAGCAGACTTCGGTGGTGGTTAACGTTCAAAATCAGGGTGTTTATCCAACCGACTCTATTACTTTTAACTATGATGTTATTATGGAGAAAACTGGTCTGATTCACGATTCCGGTAGAAACATTGGTTGGAAAGGAGTTATTCCTCCCGGAGAAGATTCAGCAATTTCATTAGACTCTAAACCATTTATAACTCCATTAGGACAGTATACAATTGTTGCTTGGCTGGAATATGCAGGTGATGAAGTGCCGTCAAATGATACAACTCAGCAACGAACTTATGGTTTAGCACTTAAAGACGGTTCGTTTTACTTTGAAACCTTTGATGAACCCAATAGAGATACTATTTTTACAGCTATTGGCGACCCTGATACTTTAACTAATTTTTGGGAGTTTGGAACTCCATCTTATGATAAAACAAATTCAGCCTTTTCTACTCAGTCATACAATACTCCTTATGCTGATTTTAACTGTTGGGATATTTTGTTAGATCGACCATTTGTAGGAGATGGAAATACTGTTCAATTGGTAACTCCATTTATCGATTTCTCAAATACTCAAAATCCAATCTTGTCTTTCTTTAATAATAGAGATATTGACTTAAATAAGGCAGGTGTATACATAGAGTATTCTCTAGACAGAGGCTTTACCTGGGATTCTGTTCCTGCGTTTAATGATCCGGGGCGAAAGAAGTGGTATAACAGCTCTCTTTCAGCAGGAGGATTTGGTGGTCAGCCAATTTTTTCAGGTACCACTCGCCACATGCTTGGTAGCTGGAACGGATGGGTTGAGTCTGAATTAAGGTTACCTACTAATATTTTTGCAGGTCAGCCAAACGTGCTTTTCCGTTTTATGTTCTTTGCCGAAGACTTCCAGGATGTTGCTAACGGTTTTAATAGTAATGATGGAATGAGTATTGATAATTTCCACGTTTTCGATGAAATGCCAACTGATATTGAAGTTCAACATATTATTAAGCCTGTTAACGAATGTGATTTGGATAGTATTGAGCGTTTTACTACGGCTTTTAAAAACAGAGGGCAAAGTGTAATTAACACATTTGATGTTCAGTATGTAGTGAAACATATTCCTACAAATACAACGGTGACCAAAAGCGAAACTGTTAATAAAACAATCCAACCTAGAGATACCGGTATTGTTGAATCTACAGTAGATTTTGACATGCGTGCTTTAGGTGACTATGAAGTGAAGGTGATTGTAACAAATTTACAAGGTGATGCTTATTCACAAAATGATACAGCCATAAAATATGTTGAAAACATTGATGGTTGCTGGATGGTTTTTGAAGCTGTAACCGCAGCATTTGAAAGACCTGAAATTCAGGACTCCAGTTATTGGAGGTTTGAGTATACTTCAGGTGGCAGAGAGTATTATATTACAGATAATTATGTAGACTTAGAACCTTTCGATACAAATAGAATAGATGTATGTTTTAGAAAGGATGCTGATGTTGTATTTGATTTAGGCGATGTTGATACGGCAATTGTAGATTATTCGCTCTATGCCTATGATGGGGAAGAGGATACTATATTTGTTCAGCAACAATTTGGAGGTCCGGAGTCTCCTATTCAAGAGTTTCATTGGGTATGTCCTTTTGAAAGAACTGCAAAAACTATTGCGATTTATATCGATAATGAGGATGAACAGCCTCCTATTGCAAAAGACTATTTATTTGAAATGGAGTTCTTGAACAATGGCTTGGACTCAATTCGAGAAATATATTTAGGAATGAGCATTGATGGAGTAAAGCTTAGACCCGATACGCTCACTATATTTAATGCACCGGTGATTGAATACAACCGAAAATCCGGTAGGATTGGTTTTGGCTTCCATCATTTAGGTCCCGGGCGTCATGAGATTAAAGCCTGGACACACGATCCAAACTTTAAACAAGATCAGTTGCCGGAAGATGATACTTTAACACGGTATTTTACAATCCTCGATACCTTTAAATTAGATGGTGATGGTACAATACTAGATACAGATAATCAGCTTAGACCGGTAGAGCCCGGGGAGTATTGCACCGATTTTGAATTTGATAATCCAGCAGACTCCACCGGTTGGTTGTTTGCTAAATTTCCAAATTGGTATCAATATGGCTATTCTTTTGAGATAGCAACACCTTCAACGCCAAACATAAATGGTGCAAGAAGTGGGAGTAATGCCATGGTAACGGATGCAGATGATGACTACATCAATTTTGACTCATCGGCAGCTTACTCTCCATTAATACCATTTAAAAAGGACTCTTGTTATTTATTAAGTTTCCATCATAATTACTATTTCGAAGGAGATTTTAACGATGGAGCTCAAGTGCTGTTAAGTTTAGATACAGGTTTTACTTGGAAAAATCTAAACAGAAGAATTGTTGATGTGGGAGATACTTTATTGCAACAAGGTTGGTATAACACCCGACATGTTATTGCTATTGAAGATAATAATAAGAATGCAGGTTGGTCCGGCCAATCTGGTGGATGGGTGCATGCTCAGACTTATATTCCATCATACTCAGATGCTTTTGCAAGACTTGCTTTCCGTTTTGCTTCTGATGGTAATTATGTAGCAGACGGCTGGGCGATTGATGATTTTTGTATGAGACCTATTGATCCTACAAATTGTTTTGCAGTTGGTTTAGGTGAGAAAGAGTTAGATGAAGATCAACTATATCTCGGGCAGAGCGTACCTAATCCTGCAGTAACTAATGTTGAGATTCCTTATTATTTGCCGAAAAGTGGAAATGTTTACTTTGAAGTAACTAATATGATGGGACAAAAGGTAAGAGAAATGAATATGTCAAAATCTCATGGAAATCACCTTATGAAGCTAGATGTTAGTGGTCTAGGTTCGGGAGTGTATTATTATTGGATAATCTTCGAAGGACAAAAGTTGAGTAAAAAAATGATTATTACTAAATAGATATTATGTTAATCAATTAATTATAGAAAAAGTTGGCTAATTTTAGTCAACTTTTTTTATAGGTATTAGAATTTGATTTGCAAAGCTAAATACATTCAATATTTAAAATTGACGGATTATGAAACAGTTTATATTACTTCTAACATTTGTGTTAAGTATTTCTCTTCAAGGACAAACAGTATTGTTTAGTGAAAACTTTGATGGCACTATTCAAGCTGTAAGGACTTATGCAGCCAATAGTAATAATACATGGTCATTAACTAACACTCTTCAAAACAGCGGAACTCATTCTGATTCAGCGATAGTTATTCAATCCGATAGTCTATTTTTGGAAACGGATGTTATTGATGCTAGCGCTTTTTCTTTTGTTGAGTTAAGTTTTGATCACATTTGTAAGATAGATTTTTTCGATGGAGCTGCAATTCAACTTTCAGTTGATAGTGGCATAAGTTGGACAACTTTAACAACAGCTGAGTATTTAGGAAATGGAACCTTATTCCAAGATAGGTTTAGCGCTATTAGTTATAGTGCATGGCAAGCGAGTCAAGGTAGTGCTACTCCAACCAATAGTTGGTGGAGAACTGAGCAGTTTGATTTATCTGCCTTGGCTGCAAATGCATCAAAATTGAAAATTAGATTTGTACTGGTTGATGAAGACAATACAGGTGCAATGGGCAACTATGGTTGGTTAGTAGATAATATTGAAGTGATTGGCTCAGCTTGTGAAACTATTGACCCAAGCATTCAGTTAACATCTACAAATTTTCAAGGAATAGTTTACAGCACCGGCCCGTTTTTAATTCAAGCAGATGTTCAAGATGCAAGTGGAATAGATACTGTAGAATTGGCGTACAGTGTAAATAATGGACCTAAGATTTATTTACAAATGCAAAATACTAGTGGCAATAACTATGAAGTGAATATTCCGGCTATGACGGCAGGAGACTCTATTTGTTACTTTATTAGAGCAAAAGATGCGACGACCTGTGGAGGGAATGAGAGTTTCTATCCTACAAATTCATGCATTTCCTTTATAGTTAAAAATACACCACCACCAATTTGTCAAGGTACTCCTGTGTTTAATTTCGACTACTTAGAAACCTTTGCTTCTTTCACTCCGGGAAATGGTACTAACACTCCGGGAAGTTTAAATAATAACTGGGTCAATGAAACTGGTGATGATCATGATTGGTGGGTGTATGATAACGCAACATCATCTACAGCAACAGGTCCTACTTCTGATCACTCTTTAAATGATGCCAATTATCTATATGTTGAAGCTTCCAGTAGATTTAATCAGACGGCTATTTTAAGTTCACCATGCTATGATTTAAGTGGCACATTGGCACCTAAGTTAGGGTTTTGGTACCACATGTATGGAATTAATATGGGGTCATTAGAAGTTGAAGTATATCATCAAGGAAATTGGTCTCAATTATTGCCTTTAATTAGTGGGGATCAAGGTAACCAATGGAACTATATAACAGTCGACTTATCTAATTACGTTGGTAGTTTTATTAAAATAAGATTTGTTGCTATAACTGGAAATAACTTTAGAAGTGATATTGCAATTGATGACATTGAGATTTTTGAACCGCCTGCAAATGAAGTTGCTTTAAAAGGTGTTTTCTCACCAAGTCCACTCGGTTGTAGTGGAAGTGCCCAAGAATATTTAACTGTAACAGTCAAAAATGAAGGTAGAGTAGCTCAGAGCGTAATTCCTATGGCTTATAAGTTGAATAGCGGCGCAGTGGTTAGAGATACCTTACGCATGAATCTTCAGCCTGCTAGTCAAGCAAATTTCACTTTTCAGCAGACAGTAAATATGAGTAGTAGTGGAAGTTATTCTTTTAATATTTGGCATGAATTATCCACTGATGCAGATAATAATAATGATTCAATCATTAATTATTTAATATCTTCTCGACCCTCATCAATAAATTTTCCGGATACAACCAATTTTGAAAGTTTTACTGTAGGTACACCCGGGCTTTTTGCAAATGGATGGGAAAATAATCCTAATGATTTTCATGATTGGTATGTTCACCAAAGTAATACGCCTTCTTTAAATACCGGTCCCGCCGGAGATCATACTACGGGCTTCGGTAAATATATTTATATTGAGGCGTCTACGTTTACTAATCAGGAAACATCTGTTCTTAGTAAGTGTTACGATATTAATAACTTAAATAAACCGGAATTGAAATTTTCTTACCACATGCTTGGTCTGGATATGGGAGACTTGCATTTAGATATTAGTGTGAATGGTATTTTTATTCAGGATATTATGCCTGTAATTTCTGGAAACCAAGGGAGCAGTTGGAGTAATCAAATCGTAGATCTCTCACCGTTTAAAGGAGTGGTAAAGTTAATTTTTAGAGGTAAAGTTGGAAATGATTATAGAAGTGATATAGCTATAGATGATGTTATTGTATACGATGCACAGCCGGTTGGTATTGGCGAATTGAGTGGTGTAGAAAAAGTAGATTGGGAGATTTATCCAAATCCAACAAATGGAAATTTTACAATTAGCGGTTTAAATTCAAATACTAGGTTGAAAATATATAATTCTATGGGGGAAATAGTTCATAGTTCAATGGTTTCAGTTGAAAATGAGGTGCTAAAAATTAATCATTTGTCAAATGGCTTATATTTTGTAGAAGCTATAGAAGAGTCCAAACGTTCAGTAAAAAGATTAATCGTTCATTGATACAAAAAAAGAGGCCTAAGGCCTCTTTTTTTGTTCTTTATAATTGTTAAGCAAATAAAGGAAAGCTATTCATAAGCTCGTTGACTTCCTTTTTTATACTTTGGAATGCTTCTGACGCTTCATCTTCAGTTAATGCTCGATCGACTAGCTCTATAATTTTGGGAATGTCGTTTTCTTTCACTCCACGAGTAGTGATTGCCGGACTTCCAATTCTGATACCTGAAGTAATAAATGGAGATTTATCATCGAAAGGAACCATGTTTTTATTGACAGTTATGTCACACAAACCTAATAAACGCTCAGCTTTTTTACCGCTAATTTCTTTATTTCTTAAATCAATTAGCATACTGTGATTATCTGTCCCACCTGAAATGACCTGATAGCCTCTTTTAACAAACTCATCAGCCATTATTTTTGCATTTTTAATGACTTGCAAGCAGTATTCCATATAATCATCAGAAAGTGCTTCTCCAAAAGCAACCGCTTTAGCAGCAATTACATGCTCTAATGGGCCGCCCTGAGTTCCAGGGAAAACTGCAGAATCGAGAATGGAAGACATCATTCTAATTTCTCCCTTTGGAGATTTCAATCCCCAAGGATTTTCAAAATCATTTCCCATCATGATAACCCCACCTCTAGGGCCTCTTAATGTTTTGTGTGTAGTTGAAGTTACAATATGACAATGCGGAAGTGGGTCGTTTAAAATACCTTTTGCAATTAATCCGGATGGGTGAGAAATATCTGCCAGCAAAAGAGCACCTACTTCATCAGCAATACTTCTTAAACGCTCATAATCCCAGTCGCGAGAATAGGAGGATGCGCCACAGATAATCATTTTAGGATTAACTTCTTTTGCTTTTTCAGCTACTTTATCGTAGTCTATTACACCACTTTCTTTCTCTACTCCATAAAAGTTGGGTTGGTATAACTTTCCAGAGAAGTTGACCGGAGAACCGTGAGTTAAATGACCTCCATGCGATAAATCAAAACCTAAAATTGCGTCACCAGGTTTTAAACACGCCAACATTACTGCAGCATTGGCTTGGGCTCCGGAATGTGGTTGAACATTAGCCCATTCAGCATTGAATAACTCTTTGAGCCTGTCAATGGCCAGTTGCTCTACTTTGTCCACTATTTCGCAGCCTCCATAATAGCGTTTACCCGGCAAGCCTTCTGCATACTTGTTGGTCAAAACAGAGCCCATTGCGTTTAAAACGGATTGACTAACGTAATTTTCTGAGGCAATTAATTCTATACCTCTTCTTTGTCTTTCTCCTTCTTGATTGATGAGGTTAAAAACGGTTTCGTCTTTTATCATTTGAGTGTGTTTGTATTCAACATATTTTGAGAAATGTCAAATTTAAGTAAATCAATCGCCCAATAAACGAAAAATAAAAGCTGAATAAAACTTATATTTGATTTTTAAAAATGAATAAATATGTTGATTTCAAGATTTAGATTTGCTTTAGTTTTTTCATTGATAGCTATGTTTGTTGTAGCTTGTACTCCTGAAGACGGTGACACAGGCCCCGTTGGTCCGGTTGGGCCTCCCGGTCCTGCTGGTGGCGGCCCTCAAGGTCCTGCCGGTGAAGACGGAGAAGATGGGGTAGATGGAAAAGACGGAAATGCGAATGTTCAGGCCTATGTTTTTACGGTGTTGAATTCAGATTATGATATTTATACGAATCAAACCCAGACTTTCTACATGCATAGAGATACATTGAGTTTGAGTGAAATTGACTTAGAAGTAGTTGATGATGGCACGGTACAACTATTTAGAAGAACCCCAAGTAGCTCTGTTTGGAGTGCAATGCCTTATTATAGAGGGGGCTTGGCTTATAATTTCTCTTATGAAATTGGGGAGATTCAAATTGAGGTAAGTTATAATAATTCTGCTCCGATTGGTGTTGGAGACTCTGAGTTCAAAGTAGTAGTAATCCCTCCTGCCGCCATGATTGATGGAGTAGATCATAGCGATTATGAAGCCTTAGAAGCTGTTTACGGAATTGAATAATTGAATTTAATTGATATCAAAAAGGGGAGCTTTTCGCTCCCTTTTTTTATGTCTGAACTTCTGATTAAATTAGTTGTTTATTGAATAAAAAAAGAAGAATGAGTTTAAGTGTATACAGAAAAAATCAACAAGCTATAGGTCAGTTTAACGGTGGTGAAATTTTGGAAAATAAACCCATTGGCTTTCCGCGGGAAGGAGGTCATTTAAAACCTTACTCCAATTTATTTTATTGGTCACACGCCTGGAGTGATGCAGGAAGTACAATTGGCTTACACCCACATCAGGGTTTTGAAATCTTGTCATTTGTTTATGAAGGAAGCATTGAACATTTCGACGATGGAGCGAATGAATGGAAGAAACTCAATACCGGAGCAGCCCAAATTATTCGTTCCGGAAAGGGAATTTCACACTCAGAGAAACTCAATGCAGGAGCTCATATGTTTCAAATCTGGTTAGATCCTAACCTGAGCGAAACACTTCAAATTCCGGCTTCCTATAATGATTATGCGTTGAGTGAATTTCCGGTAATCAACGAAAATGGAATCGAAAAAGTAATTTATGCAGGAGAAAAATCTCCAATGAAAATGCATACTAAAGGAGTAGATATTCAACAACTCTCCATAAATAAAGGAGTTCATAAAATAGCTTTAGACGAAAATAAAATTTACTCCATATACATTATGCAAGGTAGTTTAAAAGTGAATAATGAAGAGCTAGAGCAAGATGACTTTTTCTTATTAAGCGATGAAAATAAAGTAGAAATCAATGCTACTGAAAAGCTAGACCTTTTTCTTTTGGCTAATCCAAAAAAAGTGGATTACTTTACCTACGCTCAACAAATGATGTAATCGAAAAATGAAGAAAACTGCCCTAATCACCGGAGCAAGCTCCGGAATCGGAAAAGCTTGTGCCGAGCTTTATGCTAAAAATCAATATAACATAATTATTACCGGCAGGAGAGAGGAGCGATTAAGCCAACTGAAAGCTGAATTAGAAAGTACTTATTCAGTGGAGGTCTTGAGCCTTTGTTTTGATGTTCGCTCGAATGATGAGGTAGTAAAAGCATTTGAAAGCTTAACTGGAAAGTGGAAGGGTATAGATGTTTTAGTAAATAATGCCGGCTTAGCAAAGGGACTTTCAAGCATTCAAAATGGAGACATAGACCATTGGGAGCAAATGATTGACACCAATGTGAAAGGCCTTCTTTATGTATCTAGGGCCATTATCCCTTTAATGATTAATCAAAAGTATGGTCATATTGTGAATGTTGGCTCTATTGCAGGGAAGGAAGTTTATCCCAATGGAAATGTGTATTGCGCAACAAAGCACGCAGTAGATGCACTAACTAAAGCTATGAGAATAGATCTTTTACCACATAAAATTAAGGTTTCAGCAGTTTGTCCGGGGGCGGTGGATACGGAGTTCTCTGAAGTTCGCTTTGATGGAGACAAAGAAAAAGCTGACAAAGTTTATCTTGGTTATGAGCCGCTTAAAGCTGAGGACATTGCAGATGCCATTTACTTTATGACCTCTCGTCCGGCACATGTTAATATTAATGACTTATTAATTATGCCAACAGCTCAAGCTAGTGCAACACAGTTTGATAAAAATTAAAAAGGTAAAATTTGATTTTCTAGCTGCTCAACTTCCTCCTTTAAGTCAATATTGCTTTCGGATGAGAATTGCTCAATATCATTCTTTAGTTTTTTTAAAAACTTCTGGTTTGCTTCACTATCAATATTAAAAGGTCGATGATGCAGACTTTGGTTAAATTTTTCAATTTGTTGAACATATTTATTTGTCTTTTCAGAAAAGTAAGCATTAGAAAACTGTTTCCAAATGTACTTTATGGCTGTATCGTTGGGGTGAAGCAAGTCTTCATTGTAAAAACGATAATCCCTTAAGTCATCAATCATAATCTCAAAGGAGGGGAAGTAGCTACAACCCTCGTTTTTTGAGCAAATTTGATGAATGGCTAAATTTAAAGTTGATTTGCTTAATTGATTTTCAATAAATCCATCTTTTAAATGTCGAACAGGACTAATTGTGAAAATAAAATTAAAGGCTTGTCCATAATCACTTTCAAGTTTTATTTTCATTGCATTAAAAGAGTTGACAATTTCTTTAACACTTAAAATTCGCTTGTTAAATAAAGCAGAGGGCTGTTTATGACAGTTGTTTGTTATTTGTTGATTGGATTTAAGTTCATGCACCCAAGCTGTTCCATAAGTCAGAAAAACAATTGGTTTTTTATTTAATTGCTCTAATTGAGAATGATAAGCTTTTTCTACATGGGCTACAAAATCTTCTTTGGTTAATGAGTTAAACTTCGAGTGGAAATCATAGTGGTAGTATAGCTCATCAGTCAGTTGAATGTCTTCAAAGTTCTTATTTAATTGAAAATAATCTAAGCTCAAATGCTGATGAAGTGAAATTGGGTTGTAGGCAATTCCCAGTGGATTCACAACTGCATCAAATTTGTTTTCCTTTAACTTATTGCCAATATGATCGGAAAAGCAAGAACCTATTAATAAAATAGAATCTTGATGACTTATTTTTCTTTCTTGCTTATGAATCTTTATTTCTGTGCGTAATTTCATTTTTCAAAGCTCTGACAAATTAACTAATTTTAGCCTCAACTATGCAGAAACTTTACGGCGAAGAAATTAACAAGGAGAAAGCTCCAAAATGGAAGAATAAGCTTCATGAAGTTATTTTCGAGGCAGATACTCCTATGGGGAAACTCTTTGACGTGATTTTGCTTTGGGCAATTTTAATCTCAGTGGTGGCTGTAATGTTGGAGACCGTTGATTTTATTCGATTAGAATACGGCTTATTGCTCTACATCATTGAATGGACACTCACCGGACTTTTTACGATTGAGTATTTATTGCGTTTGCTAGCAGTTGGCAAACCCATAAAGTACGCAACCAGCTTTATGGGAATCATTGATTTATTATCGACCATTCCTACCTATATAGGTTTGTTTATAGCCGGACCGCAATATATGTTGGTGTTAAGAACCGTGCGTTTGCTACGTGTTTTCAGGATTCTTAAGTTGAGAAGGTATGTGTCAGAGGCTCAAGTGCTAATTAGCGCTATAAAATCCAGTATGGCTAAGATAACTGTGTTTATTGGAGCGGTGATTGTGTTAGTCTTAATTATGGGTACAGTGATGTACATTGTGGAAGGTCCAGACAATGGGTTTACAAGTATTCCATATAGTATGTATTGGACAATTGTTACGATTACCACGGTAGGTTATGGAGATATTGCTCCGCAAACTGCTTTAGGACAAACTATTGCTTCATTTGTAATGTTGTTAGGGTATGGGATTATTGCCGTTCCTACCGGGATTGTAACTTCTGAATTAAGCAGGGCTAAACAATTAAAAGAAATCAGTACACAAGCCTGCCCTCAGTGTTCTAGAGAGGGGCACGATAAAGACGCCAAGCATTGTAAATATTGTGGGGCGGATTTGTAGTCTTATTTTGAAGCAAACTCTTCTTTTGAGTTCAAAGAAATGGAATCTAGCTCTTTCTTCAATTTTTGCATTTTTTGCTGAAACTCCTCTTTGTGTTCTTTTTTAACAGGTTCGGCAGAAGGGAAATCTTGTTTTAAATGGTCTACTTGTTTACCATTTTTCCAAAATCGATAACACACATGCGGACCGGTGGCTAATCCTGTGCTGCCAACATAGCCAATAATATCTCCTTGTTTTACATAGTCGCCAACTCTTGCTTTGCGTTTACTCATGTGTAGGTATTGTGTGGTGTAAATACTATTGTGTTTAATCTTAACATAATTACCATTGCCTCCGGTATAACTTGAAGCAATTACTTGTCCATCGCCGGTGCTCATAATGGGTGTGCCTGTTGGTGCAGCATAGTCGGTTCCTAGGTGTGCTTTCCATCTTTTTTGAACCGGATGAAAGCGACGCATGGTATAGCGCGAACTTAGTCGGCTAAATTTTAATGGCGATTTTAAAAATGCTTTTCTCAAGCTGTTGGCAGCTTCGTCAAAGTAATCTTCTTTACCGTCTTGATCAAAGTAAAAGCCGTAGAAAGTTTCATCAAAATGATTGAACTCAACGGCTATAACCCTGCCAATGCCAATGGCTTGGTTGTCTACATATTTTACTTCGTAAATAGCTTTATACCAGTCGCCTTTTTGAATTCTGTAAAAGTCAATCGACCAGGCAAAAATTTCTGAAAGTTCTACAGCTAGCGCCGGAGAAGCATTGGCTGCTTGTAAACTTTCGTATAAGGAAGAATAAATAACTCCGGAAACACTTTCTTGACGAATTTCAACTTCTTTTTCTCCTTTGTAAATTGAAATGCTATCACTTAGGTCGTAAACAATGTAGTCAACTGCATTTGGTTGGTAAACAAAGTAGGAGGCTTTTTTTAGGCTGTCTTTAGAGGCAAAAACGGTGTATTTTTTTCCTGCGCGCATCTGGCGAACATCAAACACTTCTTTTGATTTTTCAGCTAATTGATCTATGGTAACATAATCAATGTTGAAGCTTAGTAAGATATTAGCTAGAAACTCATTGGGTTTTATCTTGGCTTCTACAATGTGAAAAGAGTCGATTTCAATTCCGAACTGAGTTTGGGGTTCTGCAAGCAATAAAGTATCTGCATTTTGTTCAGCTTTTGCCTTGTACGCTTCTTCAATTTTTTGATCTTTTTGGTACTTGTTAATAAACAGTAATACCGAAACAGTTAAAAGTAAAAATAAAATACTGCTGATTAATCGAATCTTTTTCTTCATCTAAAAGGCTGTGCTTTTTTTGGTAAAATTAATGCTTTGTTAGCGTTTTTCTTAGCCGATTTGTTGCTTGATTTTAAAAATGCCATACCTTTACTTTTGAGATTTATTTTAATTAAGCATTTTACTATCTGTGAACCTTAAACCCAAATATATTATTGTTTTTTTTATTGCATTGACTTACTTGATGCTTCATATTTTAAAAGTTCAATTTACACCATTTTTTCTTTATGGTATGTATTCAAAAGCGGTTGGGGAAGTTGACACACTTGTAGCCTATGAAATAGAAGTTGATAAAACCACCTATTATCCTTTTGACTTTGGAAGAGAAAAGATGGAATTGATTTTAGGACCTTTAGATTATTACAATAATCATTTAAGATTGAATGGGCAAGATCCCGTAGAGCACTTTGTGTTAACCAAGCGACCTCATTGGAATGAAAGTGAATTGTTCAATCAAATTGGCGAAAAAGTATTTACCAAGTCGGAAGAGCTGCAAAGGTTTCCACTTTGGTACAAAACAATTTTGGAGCGAAGTTTAAGTAAGAAAATTAATCACTTAATTGTTTATGAAGTGAAATACACCTATACGAATTATGGCTTGAAAACTATATCTAAAAATAGGCTAATTGATTTATGAAACAGCTTAACTATATGGTTGTTCAGCATTACAGTTTGCTTAATAAGTTATTCTTTGGCTTTGTAATCTGTATTTGGTTGATTAGGTTATATAATGACTTATTATTACATCAACTAAATCAGCCGGTTTTACCGTACGAGGGTAGAGATCCCTTTTATTGGATGATGGTTGGTTTGCAGATTCCTCAGTTTATTGTGGGCTCTAAATTTCTTTCATTAGCAGTCGACTTCTTGATGTTGACCTCTGCTTTAGGGAGCTTGTTCTTTCAGCGAATTAAACTGTTTAATATTCTTTTTGTACTAAGTTATTTTATCTATTTTTTTGTTTCTAACACTTTTCTCGGACATCATTTTCATAGTGTAGGAGTACTTTTTGTCAGTTTAATGTTTCTTTTTAAAAAAGACTCTAAACGATTTATTCAAGCATTTGAGCTGATTAGATACTATTTCTTTTTTATGCTCTGTTCAGCCTTTTTGTGGAAATTAGTAAGAGGCAATTTATGGGATTTAGACCACTTTAGCAATATCTTGAAAATACAGCATGTTCATTTTTTGCAAGCTAATCCCTCGCATTGGAAAGCGGATATGATTGTTCACTTAATCAACAATGAAAGCTTAAGTTTTCTACTTTGGATTTCTTTGATGGTTCTCCAAGGAATATTTTTTATTGGGTTTTTTACGAAGAAGTACGACGGACTTTTACTTCTGTCTTACTTGTTTTTTATCGTTGGAAGCTGGTTGTTTATGAGTATTTTAAATCTCGATAACTTAAGCTGGTTTCTTGTTTTACTTCCTTTTGGCTTTCTAGTTTTATCGAAGAATAAGGCTATTAAAAAAAGGCAGTTTAACTCCCTAATTCAAGTTTCTTAATCAACCTTTGCCACCGGATTAGCCAAGTTTTTATAGTCAGTTAGCTCCATACGAATTGAACCTACTAAAACTTTAGCTTTAGCTAATACGGGTATTTTATTTTTGTCATTGGTGATGTATACTGTTAAGTCATCATCATCTTCAAAAATCCTTCCTTCTTGAACTACCGGATGAAAGACCATACAGTCAAATTTCCCCATTCCGATTTTAATATTCTTAGTTCCCGCATATCGTATGCGGAGAGGATAGATTTCTTCATCTACAAAAGAGTCGAAGATGAAAATGTCGCCTTTTTTAGCATTTGAGAAATCAATGGTGCGGGCATAATAAAAAGCTGAAAGCATATCTTGAATTCCGTGAGGAACCTCGTAAGTCTCATTGTCCTCGTTTTTTACATAGCCTTCATCTTGAAAAAATTGATAATCTTGAGCTTTTTTATAGCCCCCTTCATTAATTCTTCTAATAAACAACCACGGGAAAATGCCCTCTTGGTCGATATAGGTTTCATAGCGATCTCTTACTTTAAAAAACCAATCAAAGGCGCTGATGCTTCTACCGGTTCCAACAATGTGAAATAAATCTCGGTTCTTAACCTTTTGCGGAGTGTTTTTTACTTCAAGTTTTGCTACCCCGGCATTCATAAATCCATAAGCAAGCTTGTATTCTAAAATTTCACCTGCCTTAAAAGCTGTATTATTTATTTTTCGAAAACTGTACTCTTTTTCCGGATTCGTATCATTAGAGGAACTTTGAGCAAAGGCAAAGAGGCTACTGCTAATTAGCAATAGTGTTATATTGAAAAGTGCAAATCGTTTCATATTTTTTGAAGTTAAAAGATTCATCACTGTAATTTCAAAGTTTATGCCATAAATTTAAATGCCATCTAATTTGCTCACTAGGTCCCAAATAACAACTCCCGCGCTTACTGAAATGTTGAGCGAATGCTTAGTGCCTTTTTGAGGAATTTCAATTACTCCATCACACTGATTAATTACTTTTTGCTCAACACCTTTTACTTCATGACCAAAAATAAGTGCAATTTTTTCGTCGGACAAGGGCTTGAATTCGTTTAGCATTATGCTATTTTCTGTTTGCTCAATGGCGTACACTTTCCAGCCATCTTCTTTTAGTTTTTTGACGGCAGTTTGAGTTTCTTCAAAATAAGTCCAATTAACAGACTCAGTAGCGCCTAAAGCAGTTTTGTTAATTTCTCTGTGCGGGGGCTTTGCTGTAATTCCACATAGGTAAACTGCTTCAATGGCAAAAGCATCAGCGGTTCGAAAAACCGACCCAATGTTGTTTAAGCTTCTCACATTGTCTAAAATTGCAATAAGTTGATTCTTGTCTTCTTTTCTAAAACTTTCTATGTCGAGTCTGCCAAGTTCCTCGTTGGCTAATTTTCTGTTCATTGAGTGAAATAATTTCTGTGAAAAACTATTGAAAAATATGTGCCGTAAAAGTAAGAATACAGGAGCCAACTTCTTATTTTAGTCCACTAAAGATTCTGATTTGAGTAAAGCAAAAAAGACAAAAAAAACGGCAAAGGAAACCCCTTTGATGAAGCAATATTATCAAATAAAAGGAAGGTATCCGGATGCATTACTTTTATTTAGAGTAGGCGATTTTTACGAAACTTTTGGCGAAGATGCCAAGGTTGCAGCTGAAGTTTTGGGAATCGTATTAACAAAAAGGCACAATGGATCTGCGAATGAAATAGCTTTGGCCGGTTTTCCGCATCACTCTCTGGAAACCTATTTACCTAAATTAGTTCGAGCCGGACATCGAGTTGCCATTTGTGATCAGTTAGAAGACCCTAAGCAAACCAAAACAATTGTAAAAAGAGGAATTACTGAATTAGTTACTCCCGGAGTTTCCTATAATGATGAGGTTTTAAAGCGCGATTCGAATAACTTTTTAGCAGCAGTTCATTTTCATAAAGATAGGGTCGGAGTTTCTTTTTTAGATGTTTCTACTGGTGAATTTTTAGTAGCTGAAGGGAACAATGAACAAATCGATAAGCTTTTACAGAGCTTTTCGCCCAGTGAGGTTTTGTTTCAGAAGCAAAAGAAAAAACAATTTGAAGAGCACTTCGGTACTTCATTTTTTACCTATATGTTGGAAGACTGGGTGTTTACATCTGATTTTGGTGAAGAAACCCTACTAAAACATTTTGAAACCAAGTCGTTGAAGGGCTTTGGTGTGCAAGAGATGGAGGCAGGAGTAATTGCCGCTGGTGCAGCTTTGCATTACTTAGCAGACACGCGTCACGATAAGTTAAAGCACATTTCTCGCTTAAGCAGAATTGAAGAGGAAAAATACGTTTGGCTCGATCGTTTTACGATTCGAAATTTAGAGCTGATGTACTCTCCTAACGAAGGGGCTACTACACTATTAGATGTATTGAACGAAACCATCTCTCCCATGGGTGGGAGAATGTTGAGACGATGGCTGGCATTGCCCTTAAAGGATTTAAAACCTATTCAAGAGCGTTTGTCTGCTGTTGAGTATTTGTTAAATCAAAATGATTTAAGCGGAAAGCTAAAACAGTACATTTCTCAAATTGGTGACTTAGAGCGATTAATTTCAAAGGTTTCAACTGTTCGAATTAGTCCTCGTGAAATGGTGCAGTTAAAAAATGCATTAGGAGTAATTGAGCCCATACAAAAGCTTTGCTTAGAAAGCGATAATGCTTCATTAAATAAAATTGGCGAGCAATTAAATGCTTGCAAGTCCATTTGGAAAGCGATTAACTCACAAATTGAGGATGAGCCACCGGTTCTTGTGCAAAAAGGGGGAGTAATAAGACAAGGAGTAAATGAGGAGTTAGATGAGTTAAGAGGGTTACAGCGTTCCGGGAAAGATCATTTGATGCAAATGCAACAAAGAGAAACGGAAAAGACCGGAATCTCATCGCTTAAAATAGCCTTCAATAATGTTTTTGGTTACTACATTGAAGTTAGAAATACGCACAAAAGTAAGGTTCCGGAAGATTGGATTAGGAAGCAAACTTTAGTCAACGCAGAGCGATACATTACTGAAGAACTGAAAGAATACGAAGCTAAAATACTCGGCGCAGAAGAGAAAATTTTACAGTTAGAAACTAGTCTATACAATCAACTAGTTTTAGAGGCTGCTGATTATATTGCTCCAATTCAGTTGAATGCAAGCTTAGTCGCTCGTTTAGATTGTTTACTGTCTTTTGCTACTTTGGCTGAAGCTAGAAACTACACAAAGCCCGAGGTAAATGAAAGTTTAAAGATTGACATCAGGTCAGGTCGTCACCCGGTAATTGAGCAGCAAATGGCTGTGGGAGAAGAGTACATTTCCAATGACATATTTTTAGATAATGATAGTCAGCAAATTATTATGATTACCGGACCAAATATGTCGGGTAAGTCGGCTTTGCTCAGACAAACCGCCTTAATTACTTTAATGGCACAGTTGGGAAGTTTTGTGCCAGCTAAAAGTGCCAGTATTGGCTTGGTAGATAAGATTTTTACTAGGGTTGGGGCTTCTGATAATATCTCATCCGGGGAGTCTACTTTT
>JGI12481J13897_1000265_pt1 | contig 22052 bp, 20 predicted proteins | sample TtaePargueraPR_FD_13897 | JGI IMG/M metagenome (IMG submission 13897)
TGCAGAACCGCCGCGTGGAAATCACTTACGGTCCGGGTTCGGGCATGTAAGTCCACACGGACTGATCAACGAAAAGGGCCGGGAGAAATCCCGGCCCTTTTCATGCTAGCGTTGCTTTGCGCAGCCTTTAATTGCCCCCAGCGTCATTACGCCAGCCCGCTACCGACAGAGAATTTCGACCAAAACCGCAGATATTGACCCTTTGGTCGGAAGATGGATTGAAATAGTAACTGACCAATGTCCGAAGAAACTGAAATCGGATCCGTCCAGCTGGCTGTCGATGCCCTCGGCGCGAAGGCTTCTGAACTTGGATCTCTTGGCGTCATAAAGCCCATTGGCCAATTACTGAATTGGCCCGACTGGCTGCGCGAGCACACCCGTCTTCGCGGCTCAGGAGAGCTACCACCAAGGGTCACGTGGCGAGACAAGCTCATTATTTACCAAAACATCCTGGAAAATTCCGACCTTGATTTTGTGCTTCTGCGGGCGGCCCACGCGCCCGACATGCTGGTTCAGCCTGGTTATCGAATTGCGTTCCGCAGCGCGCCGACACTGCGAGATGCAATTCAGCTCTTCGCCGATGCCGTAACTCGGTTCAATCCGCACCTCGATGTCCGCACTAGTTCCGCAGACGGCCTGATCACCTTCTCGGTACATCCGACCATTCCACTCGGGAAGATTGGAGATTTCGCAGGATTTCTGGGCATCATCATCATGTATGGAGCGGTGACTGCGCAGCTGATTCAGAAGCTGGACTTGGTTAAGCTTGGACTTGCTGGCCGAGAAGATGACTATCAAGTTATCCGAAACGCATTTCTGTGCGATTTCGCCACTGAGCAGAGCTATAATTTCCTCCAGCTGCCGCTCGATTTGGCCGACAAGGCCAACCCCATGAGCGACAGTGCGCTGTGGTATCTGGCTAGAGACAGGATACAAACCCAGCTGCAACTGGATCGCGATCAGCTTTTAACATCAAGAATCCGCAAGTACATTCTTCATGGCATTCTGGAAAATCAGAAAGTGCCGACGTTCGAATCTCTTGCTGTCAGGGAAGGCCTTTCACCTCGAACACTGCATTATCAGTTGGCAGAATCCGGTGTGGCATTCCGCGACCTTGTGGAAGAAGAGCGCCGGAGGCTCGCATTGGAGATGATTTCGAAACCGAGCCTGCAATTGCGAGAAATCGCTGACCATTTAGGGTTTTCGGATAGCGCAGCATTTAGCAGGGCATTCCGTAAATGGTTTGGAACCTCGCCCAGCGCATTTCGCAAGCAGTGATCTAGGCATGGGCCGTTGGTGGAAGGTCGCCCCTTTGACTTGTCACGTTGCGCAATAGGATTAGCGCACACACGACATTCGGAATGTTGAACAAGACAGGTATCGCCATCTGCATCAAGGGCGTAACCTCTCCAGTATTGGTTGCAGGCCCATTGGCCAGTTGGGTGGCATGTCCGACAGAAAAAATCAGCCAATCCCAAAGCGCGTGATAGATGATCGCGGGCCAGATTGATCCCGTGCGGATCAGGATTGCCATGAATACAAGACCGGTGAGACCGGCGGCGATAGATTGAAAGATGGCGTCGAGCAATTGCCCGGTAACAAAAACGTTGAACAAGTGGACGAGGCCAAAAAGCACGCTGGTCGCGATGATAGCGGGCCAGATGGGAATTCTCTCGTCAAAGGCGCGGAAGAGCACGCCGCGGAACATCGTTTCTTCAGAAAATCCAACGAATAGCGTGTTGAGCAGCACTAGCAGCAAAACGCCCAGCGGTAGCAATCCGAGAAACACAAGCGTGACTGCAAATAACAGTAGGTAAAGCACCGGGAACCAGAGGATGCGCACCAGCGAATGTGGCCGCGTAAAGCGCAGATCCGTCCAGCCGAAGACACGAATTGCCACGACGAGCATCGCACTGGCAGCGACAATCTGCCAAGCGATCTCGCTTTCGATCATATCGCCGAGCGCCATATCGCCGCCGCCGATTTGCAGCTTTGCGCCACCGACGGTTATCGCTATCCACAAGACATAGACGATAAGGCTGACTGACAGTCGCCTCGAAGGGGTCATTGCGACACTCACTGCCTTACCAAATGTTGATACGATCTTCAGGCGCTACCCACATCGGGTCGCCTTCCTCGATGCCGAAGGCTTCGTAGAAGGCCGGGACTTGCTGTAACGGCGCAAGCGCGCGGTAGTTGCCGGGCGCGTGATTGTCTTCCAGCTGGTTCATCATCGATTGCTCGGAGCGCTTCTCGACCCAGAGCTGGGCCCAGGAGATGAAGCAGCGCTGGCTTGGGTTCAATCCTTCGATTTCGACGTCTTCCTCAGGGTGTTCGGCAAGGTACTGCATCAGGGCATCGTGCGCGACATTGATCCCGCCGATGTCGGCGAGGTTCTCACCGACGGTCAATCCGCCGCTCATGAAGCTGCCCGGCAAGGCCTCGTAGCGATCGCCGATAGCAACGAGTTTTGCCGCTTCGTTATCGAAATGTTCGGTGTCCGCGTCGGTCCACCAGTTACGCATCGTTCCGCCAGAATCGAAGTTCCTTCCGCTGCTGTCGAATCCATGCGTGATCTCATGGGCAATCGCCGCCCCCAAACGGCAAAAATACACAGGGGCATCCATATCGGCCGGGAATGCTGGTGCCTGTGCGATGGCCGCCGTCACTTCGAAACCGTTATAGGTCGGATTGTAGGCCGCATTGGCAATGATCGGTAGCGTGTGTTCGGGATCCGCAAAATCCCAGTGCTCGACCGCCGCCCCCTGCAGGGAAGCGGTTCGTTGCATGTCGAAGCGATGGATATTCATCACGGTCTGCACCAGGTCATCGGTGATCTCGACACCACTGTAATCGATCCACTGGTCGGGATACCCAAACCGGTAATAAAGGGTGTCGACTTTCTCGAGCGCGGCTTCGCGCGTCTCTTCCGCAAGCCATTCGTTGTTCTCCACACGCGTCCTGAAGGCGGCCTGCATGCGGCGGATCATGTCGAGGCCCTTTTCCTCCTCTTCACGAGAGAAATAGGTATCGACATAAAGGTGGCCGAGTGGTTGGCCGAGATTGTTTTTCAGGTACGTTATGGCCCTTTCCTCGCGCGTTTCCTCCGGCGCGGCGCCGAACAGTGCCCGTGTAATTTCGAGGCGAGGTGCATCAAATTCGGTGCTGAGAACGCTGTTGAACGAACCTATCATCCGCAGCGCCAGATAGTCCTTGAGCTGCTGCAGGGTGAACTGGTCGAGAGTTTGCGCAACTGCGGCCGGATAGTCAGGGTCCGTGAGAATCACACCTTCGGGGCGCGCGAAACCCATCTCAGTGAAATAGGCGTCGAAATCGAAGCCCGGTATCTCAGCCTGCAACTCGTCCAACGTCCGCGGATTGTTCACATTGCGCGTATCCACCGCAAGGACGGGATCCAGTTCGCCACCTTGCAACATGGTGTCGATTGCCAGCGCGCTTTCGGCGATCTCGTCGGCGCGCGCTTCGTCGTATTCGGCGATCGTCAGCATGCTGGAGATGTATTGCTTGTAAGCTTCGCGCAGCGGCGAACCTTCCTCACTTCGGAAAATTGCATTGATCCCGATGAAACGATCACCTGCCCCGACATATGTGCCATTGCGACCAGAGTCATTGAGGTCGCGAAAGACTTCGATGCCAAAGAAAGGCCACGAGCCTGTTATCGCTGAGAAATGACCGAGATAACGGGCCAGTTCGTCCTTGCTCTGGATTGCATTAAGAAGGTCGAGTTCGGGCTGGATCGGGTTTATTCCCGTTTCATTGATCGCCTCGACATCGACATAGGCATTGTAGATTGTACCTACCTGATGGGCCGGACTTCCGGCTTCGGCGTTCTCCACATTGGCTGCGGCATTGGTGATGACGACTTCGAGCTGGTCGTCGATATTTTCGGACATCAGGTCCAGGAAAGTGAGGGAAGCCTTCTCTTCCGGCCGTTCGACCCGGTCCATCCAGCCGCCGGTTGCGTAACGGAGGAAATCTTCCGCGGGATCGACGCTCTGGTCCAAATTCTCGATCGCAAAGGCGAACTGATCCGGACCGATTGCTGTTGCCTCGACCGCTTGAGTCGATCCGGCACTGCAGCTCGCCAGCAGGGTTCCGGAAAGCAGGGAAGCTAGGATAGCTTGGCCAAGGTTCTTCATCGGACTTCCTTTGCGGTTATTTTGGCTTCGTCGTTATCTCGCGGTTCAGGTGGCGGAATAGGCTGCGACCAATGCCAGAATGAATGTAACCCAGTCATTGATGATGTGCGCGCCCGCCGACACCCACAGGTTTTTGGTCTTGATATATGCAAGGGTAAGCACCAGCCGCGCTCCGCCGATCAGGATCAGGCATTGCAGGATGTTCCAGTTGTAGGTCGGAAGGTGGATGGCTGCGAACCAGACTGCCGTAACAAGCCAGGCCACGATTACAGCGGGGGTTCGGCCCATCCCGAATTTCTGCGTCAGGAAATATATGATCGCAAGAAAAGGAACGATCGTGATCAGTTCCTCTCCGATCAGCTGCGGTATGGAGTTGACGAAAAACAGCACTTGGAACGAGGCATCGCTCTCTGCCATGCCGGATATGCCTGCATTCGGCGCGCTGTCGATGAACTGGAGAGACAGCAGGCCCAACGGTACGGCGATCACGTAATTCAGCAGGGCGAAGGCAATCATCCAGCCGACTTCCTTCAGACCGACCTTGCGAAACAGGGCTGTCCAGTTTTTGCCGGCGACGAGCGCAAGACCAATGAGCGGGAGAATGGCCAGCAAGATCGCCGGCAGGAGTTGGAGCAACCCTCCGCCTCCGCTTAACATCTTCGGAAGGGTGAGGAGTGCCGTCGTTGCGATGCCCACCGCAGCGACGGGAATGATCCATTGCAAGGCACCGATCTCGACGGGCTTGCCGTCGTAATAGGGATAGTCCCTTTGAAGATCAGTCACGGCCGCGCCCCTCTTTGATGGTGATGGCAAGAAGCCATATCCCGTTCGATCCGAAGACTAATCGTAATCGGCGGGATGGCCAGACCAAAAACGAATCGTACTTTGCCAAAACTGCAATCACCTTGTTCACAGCTGCAAATTCTGGAAAGCAAAGAGAAATATTTTTTTTTCGATCACTGTGGCGGCACGGAAGAGAGGATTCCCAGTTTTACGGTTAGGGGGGCTCAGATTTTGACAAATCTGTCTTCCTTCCCGATGCCAATTTCGGTGCTCATTGAAGCGTGAATCCGGACATGCGGCTTCCAAACAAGAATTTTCGCGCTAGCATTTGGGATGTCCGGAAAATCGACACCCGCGAAAGACGGATTTGCTGTTTAGCGATAGCTCATTGGGGAGAATTGATCGTGAGAAGCAAGTTACCGAAAGCTGTGGTTGCAGGCCTTGGGGCAGGCGCAATGCTGTTTGCCGCCGCCGCAACGGCAAGGGATCACCACCGCCACCACGAGGACGACGATGATCACAGTGCCGCCGGTATCGTAGCCGGGGTCGCAATCGCTGGCGTTATCGCCGCAATCGCATCCTCCAGGCGAGATCGGGACCACGAGCGCGAAGATCGCGAGACCCGGCGCTATTATGACAACCGATGGGGCGAAACTTTCCGCCCGAACGAAACCCGGAATGTCTGGTGCTACCGCAGCCAGCAGCGTTGTTATCGCGATGGCCACTATTCGAGCCGCTGGACACGCGATCAGTTTGGCTATGATCGGAGGTTCTGACCATGCAAAACCTTGACAACAAAGCCGTTCTCGCCGGGCTCGTATCTTTAGCCATGCTGGCTGGATGCAACGAAACTGCCGAGACTTCCGCAGCTGAAGAAGGCGAAGGTGACCCTGTGGCCGAAGGTATGGTCCATGCCACTGCCGACGCGCATATGGCCGTCCACGACGCTATCGAAGCCGGGCTCGAAGGCGTGCTGGATAAAACACAGGTCCGGATGCTGGAGCATGTGGCATACCAGCAGGCGGTTGCCATGCATTGCGAAGGTTTCGAAGTGGATCCGGAGCGGTTTCAGTCCGAAATGAACCGCATCCATTACAATGCCGACGGGACCCAGATGGATATCACTCAGGCAGAACTGCACGAACTGGAGAAGAAGGCGCTGCTGGGCTTCGGCTTGTCGCTCGGCTCCCAGGTAACTCTCGCGCAGATGGACCTCGACGGTTTCTGTTCCTCCGCCGAGGAAGAGCGAATAGAAGACGACCCGGTTTCAATCTGGACAACTACGGCAGCCCCCGCAGAAGGCGAAGCGGGCTGATGTGAATTTCTGCTGCTACTTTAATTCTGGTACGAAAAACGGAGTTTCAAGAATGACTGGCATAATGCGTTTGCTTGCAACAGCGGCCGTTGGTTCCTTGGCAATGGCCGTTCCGGGGACACTCGCGAATGCCCAGGATGCGCATGACGATGGCTACTATGGCGGTGTCGACATGCACCTCGTCTGCTATGGCGAAGGCGAGCGGCCCAGCGTCGAGACGCTGCCTTCCATGCATTGGAGCAGGCGTCACCACGAACTCGAAACCGACTATACCACGATCATGACGCGCCGGGAGTTCGACAGCATGGTCCAGATCGATATTCACGGCGATTCCGGCCACATCTGGCTTCCAGGCAAGCTCATCCCGCCCATCCACTCGGGCGGCTCCGACGGTTGGTGGGAAATCGACGACCTTGATGTCGGCTATTCGGAAATCAGGGGCCGGTATCGCTTGAACGGCCTCAACAAGCCGAGAATTCGGATCGACCGGGAAAGCGGCCACATCCGCATCGACGGTATCGAGGACTTCCGCGGGACCTGCGAGGAGCATCACGCCGGTCAGGGGCGGCGCTTCTGACGCTAGGGACAGAGTTAAAACGAAGGAAGGTAGTATGAGAATTTCCATCCTTATGGCGCTCGCAGGGGCATTTGCACTGGTCGCTTGCGGAGCGAACGAAGAAGGCGAAGCTCCCGCAGAACCCGACGAAGCAGTCGAGGCTGAGACCGTCGAGGTGGAGCCAGCTCCTGATCCCATCCTCCAGTCGCCGGTGGACGCCGCGCCGGAGCCAGTGAACGCACCAATGTCTGATGCCACCGCCTATCCGCGCATTCCAATGTTCAACGCAGTTTGCGGAACGGAGATCGAAGTCCACGCAAACGAGGGCGGACCTGTATTCATCGATGGCGAGGAAACCACCCTTGAGCGGTTCAACGAAAACTATTTCGAAGCGTCACATGGTGGCACCACGATTTCGATTTCGTTCAATCCAGACGACTCCCTGAGTCTGACCTTTTCGGGACCGAACCGTGCCAATGGTGTCTGTAACCTCGAGTAAAAATTGAGATTTCACAACAAGAAGGGTTGCCCTCATGCTTAAACGGACCGCTTTAACCGCTTCCTTCCTGACAACCCTGCTTTTTGCTGGTCAGGCTCAGGCCCAGGAAACTCCGAGAATCTTTGCCGGGACGAACGGCGAAATCGAGGCGACGTTCTCCAGCAACAACTGCGTGGTGTACTACGATGCCAGAGGCCAGCGTGAGCGTGCCAACGGCAACTGCAATCGCGGCCAGATCATGTTGGCGGATCGCGGCGTCGAAGCCTACCGGCGCGAGCAGGGGATGGAAGGCTATCCCGGCAGCGAGGCACCTCCCGGCGGGTTCGGCGGCGGGAACTCGGGCGGAAATTACGGCCCTCCCGAAGTGGTGATGGATCGCCACGGGCGAAGCCATGTGAATGTGGGCGGCTCCTGCGTCGTCTATTTTGATCGCGACGGCGACCGGGATGGGACAAACGATCACTGTTCCCGTTCCGAACGTCGACAGGCCGATGACGCGATGGACACCTATCGCCGTGAACAGGGCCTCGAGCGGGAACATCACTCCGGCTACACGTTCGGTATTCCGGTCCTGCAATTGCGGAATGGGAATTATCAGGCCACTGTATCGGGCACTTGCACTGTTTATTTCAACGACCGTGGCGGCATCCTCACCTGGCTTCCCGACTGTACTACTGCAGAACGGGCCAATGCATCGGTTGCAGTTCTTCAATATCGCCGCAATAACTGACCTGAAAGGGCGCCGGGCCAGCACATGGCCCGGCGTCTACTGGAGGTGAGTGGTTTCGGCATGCACCTGCATCAGAAGCGAGAGAGAAGTGAGTGATGGCTTGAAGCGGCTCTTCGCTATCGCGATGCTCATGCTTGCGACGATGCTATTGGCCCCGCCCGCGTTTGCAAAGCAGGGGCCCGAAGCGGCCCCGCATATCTTGTTGGAAGGAGAGACGTCTCCGGCTTTTCCCCAGCTCGAACTTCTGGTTCGGCAGACCGAAGTGCTGCTTTTGGAAGAACTTGATGGCACTGACCTGGACAAGCGCGCAGACCTGATAGAACTGCGCGACCAATTGGCGACAATTCGCGGATCCGCGCGGGATCTTGCCGATGCTGGCACCGTACGCACCCGTGTTCTTGAAGCGCAAATTGAAGCCTTGGGCGCGCCGCCGACGGATGGTGAGATGGAACCCACCGCAATCGCTCAGAGGCGCGAGGCACTGGACGAGTTGCTATCCGTACAACTTGCGCCGGTTCTGCGGGCCCGCGAGGCCCAATGGATCGCAGATACGCTCGTCAACGAAATCGACGCCAAGGTCCGGGCATCCGAACGCCAGCGCATTCTCCGCTACAACGGAACGCCGCTGGTGCCGGGGCAATGGACAGAGGCATCACGAGATATCGCGGACCTCTGGCGCGCCGCGAGGGATAGGCTGGATCAGGCACGTGAAGAAGGTAGCGTCGATCACGTCTTGGCCAGACTTGGCATCCCGCTGATTGCCTTGCTGTTGCTGCCGTTCGCTTTGGCGAGGTTCCAGTCCTTCGTAACCAGAAGGTGCGAGCGCTGGAACGCCAATGAGCCGTCGAAAGCCAAGAGCCTCGCCATTGTGCTATTTAAAGATCTCGTGACAGCGCTCGTGTTCGGCATTGGATTGCTGATCGCGATGGTTTTGCTGGTGTTTCTGACGTTACCCTTCGCCAGCAATGTTAGCACCAATGTCATTGCAGGTGCGATACTGATCTGCACCGTGATCATTTTGCTGGCGAACTGGCTAGGCAATTCGATATTTCACTCGCCATATCCCAGCCTCAGAATTATCGCCCTCAAGGAAGCGGAGGCTCGGCAAGCAGCGCGCATCGTGATTCAGCTAGGCTTCGTGCTGGCGGTTGAGGTTGCCCTGGGATTTATCGAGGACCGCGCCAGTATCGGGATTACGCTTGCGAACCTGTTGTCCGCCTTGATTATCTTCCTGGGTAGTTGGCTGGCGTTTCGCCTTGCGCGCGTTCTGGAAGACAAGAGCGCGCGCCTTGATGGAGAACCAGCGCTGGAAGAGGGGCCTGCCGCGATCGAATACGCAGGGCCGATTGCGAAAACGATCAAGGTCCTTGTCCTCGCGTCTGTCATGTGTTCGCTTGCAGGATATGTCGTTTTAGCGCGGGAAGTGTTCACGGCGGTAATGCTGTCTGCTGCCCTGATCGGTATCGGAGTATACATCCAGTGCGCCATTCGCCTGATGTTAGAAATCCTGGCGGATGCAAAGCTGGGAACGTACCGGTCCTTCCTGCATTTCGTACCGGTCTTCACGGGGTTATTCCTTACGATCGGGGCAATTCCCTTGCTTGCGATGATCTGGGGCTACGGCGCTCGCGAAGTCGGGGATGCGATCGAAATGGTTCGCTCGGGCATCTCCTTCGGCGATGTGACCCTTTCAGGCGGGGATATCGTTTCCTTCGCACTGATCTTCGCAATTGGCTGGCTAGTTACGCGGTACGTGCAACGAATCTTGCGCTACGCCATCCTCCCGCAATTCAGCCTGGAAGTCGGAGCCACGTCAGCAGTGGTCACGATTGCAGGTTACATCGGTCTTTTCATTGCCGCCCTCATCGCGATTGCTGCCACGGGGCTCGATCTGACCAGCCTGGCCTTCGTCGCCGGCGCCTTGTCGGTCGGGCTTGGCTTCGGATTGCAGTCCGTTGTCGAGAACTTCATCAGCGGCCTTATCCTTCTGGTCGAGCGACCTGTGCGCGAAGGCGACTGGATTGAAGTTGGCGGACACTCGGGCACAGTTCAGAAGATTTCTGTGCGTTCCACCAGTCTGCGAACCTGGGATCGGCACATCATTATCATTCCGAATTCCGAACTGATCACGGGAAGCGTGAAGAACCTCAGCCGCGCTGAAGGCTGTGGCCGTGTCTCCGTTGAAATCGGCGTCGCCTACGGAACGGACCTAGAGCGCGTCCGCGACGTATTGCTCGATGTCGTATCCGGTCTCGACAAGGCGCTGAGGTATCCCGAGCCTTTCGTCACGGTCAATGGCTTCGGAGACAGCGCGGTTGAGATGAAGCTGTTCTTCTTTATCGCGGATGTGACGGCAGGTGCAGGAGCAATGTCGGACGCCAAGTATGCGATTGCCAAGCGGCTGGAAGAAGAAGGCATAGAGATCCCATTTCCGCAGCGCGATATTTATATCAAGCAGGTACCAGCTGCCGGGCTTGAGGCAGGGATTTCAGGAGGGGCCAGTCAGAGTTGAACAGACTGCCGGATGAAGGTGCCTCGCCAGCAATCATAAAAAAGGGAATTTGATTATGAAGGTTCCGAAGCTCTTTGACGTCGCACGTTTTCCCTCCCTTCTGCGCTCAACAAAGACAGGCTTGTGTTGCGGTGTGGGGCTGGTTGCGGCCGTCGCTATAGAACCGGCAGCCGCACAGGGTGATCGGTCTTCGCAAGCCATCGAACTCGCAGGAGCGGCGCAGGAACTGGCACCCGGGCAATGGGTCCTCTCGCCGGAAATTGCCCCGGAAGGCCCCGTGCTGGTGCTGGTGGACCTGACTGCACAGTTGGCGTTCATCTACCGCAACGGGATCAATATCGGTGTCTCGACTATCTCGTCGGGAAAGCCCGGACACGAGACCCCCACCGGTATATTCCAGATCCTGCAAAAAGATGCGGATCACCGTTCCAGCACCTACAACAACGCTCCTATGTTCTATCAGCAGCGGCTGACATGGGATGGAGTGGCTCTGCACGCCGGGGGATTGCCGGGCTATCCCGAAAGCCATGGCTGCATTCACCTGCCCATCGAGTTTGCGCGCGAGCTGTTCGAGATCACCACAATGGGAGGGACAATCGTCGTAACGGGCCATGCAGGTGTTCCTGTCCGGGCGCTGGCTGGCGGAGTGCTGGCCCCGCTGGACGAACTAGGCCAGGGACTTCCTCATCAGCCGCTCGATCAAGATGAAGTATTCCACTGGGACGAGACGGCCCCACTTGATGGGCCGCTATCAATCGTCCTATCCACGTCAGATGAACGGGTGATCGTAATGCGCAACGGACGGGAAATCGCGCGCGCGCGGGCCGAGATCGAAGGGCACCTGGGCACTCATGTCGCAGTGTTGCAGCGTGGAGCCGATAACAGACCGCACTGGATGCTGGTCGGAGTGCCCGGCCATGAAGGCGAGGCCCATCATCCGATCGACGCGACAGCGTTGCACCGGCTCCGCTTGCCTCATGGATTTATCGAAAGGTTGCGGCCGAATATGACCGTGGGCACCACGGTGGTGATTACTTCTGCACCTGTTCACGAAGATAACAGCGGGCGCGGGATGACCTTGTTGGCCGCCATGCAGTGAATGGCATGCTTGCGGAGCCAGATGACGTCTCTGTCTCCTACAAGCACCTCGGCAATCCATTCGCGAACCAAGCCAATAGAGCGAATGTCTTTTGACAGTCCGCTAATCAAAGTAGTGGCGCCATCATCGCAACGGTGTTGCCCCAAACCCTGTAAAGTGGCGATCGCTTTTCCAGCCTTTTCAGGTCGATGCATCTGGCATGGTCCAGATACTGTTGCTGACGATTCCGGAGTTGTCGCGCAAAGTCCTCGTCATCAAACAGCACATTGTTCTCGAAGTTTAGCTCAAAGCTGCGTCGATCGAGGTTTGCAGACCCAATAAGACCTATACGTCTGTCGATCACCATCGTCTTGGAATGCAGCATTCCGCCTTCGAACTCATAAATCTTCAGGCCGGCTTCCAGCAGATCGCGGTAAAAGCTGCGGCTCGCCGCCGCGACGAAGCGGCTGTCATTGCGCCGAGGCAGGACAAGGCTGGCGTCGACACCACGCCGGCTAACGGACATTAGTGCATAGAGAAGCTGCTCGTCCGGGATGAAGTAGGGCGTGGAGATCACCAGTTCCCTTCGCGCCGAATGAATGAGCGAAGTGAAACATGTGCTTATTGCGGCATAGTGACCGGTAGGCCCTGTCCCGATTACCTGGGCGGTAATCGTTCCTCCCTCTGTCGTCGCGCTGCTTTCAAGCAATTCGCTCAAATTCTCTCCGGTCTCCGCGAGCCAGTCGGCCGCGAAAAGGAACTGCATGTCGCGCACCACTGGGCCAGTCCAACGGGACATGACGTCCACCCAAGGTGCGAAGCGCGCTTTGATTTTGAATTCGGGATCGGCCGCATTCTGGCTTCCGCACCAGGCGATACGATTGTCCATGATGGCAATCTTGCGGTGATTGCGTAGGTCCACGCGCCCTCTCAGCACGGTCCACAGCAGATTGCCTACTGGCAAAGCTTCAAAAGCCTTCACTCCGGCCGCCTGTATCTCCTTCCAGTGAGAAGAGCGGATCAGTCCTCTCGAACCAAGCGCGTCGGCCAGCACCCTTACCGCGACGCCTCGCTGGGCTGCGCGAACGACGGCGTCCTTCAGTAGCGTGCCATTGCCGTCCGTCAGCCAGATATAGAAGCAAAGGTGGACACTATGCGTTGCGCGGTCGATGTCCTCGACGATCTCGCGGATCGATGCATTGCTGTCGATTGAGAGCCTCGCCGCGTTCTTCCGAGACGGCGTGAGATTGTTGACCGATGCAGCGAGTTCAAAACTGGCGGCGAAGGGGCTGTCCAGCGCGTCCACCCTTGCTTGCTCCCGCCCATCTCCCGGGCGCTGGAGTGCGCGCTCGATTCTGGCAGTGAGCACCCTTCTTTTCCGGCTGATCCTGATTTGCCCCAGCAGAAGGTAGGCAATTATGCCAAGCAGTGGCAGGACGATGATTATCATGACCCAGGCGAGCCGGGCAGCGGGTTTGCGGTTAGGTCTGCTTATGGCGAAGAAAAGGGCGGCGATCTGAGCCGCAACAAGCAGGACTGCGCCGATTAACTGGATTTCCGCCACCGCGCGAGTACGACAGATTCAGTGTGGCTTGTCCAGTGATCGGATTGGCAGCCTGGCACTTCGGATTTTTCGACATGCACCAACCGGTTAAAAAGGCACAGACCGCTTGCTCAATCATTCGGGGCGCCACCCGTAAGTTCAGCTTGCCCTGTAGCTTGTCGTGGGCCGCGTCAGGCGAGTATTCTCTTATCGTTCATTTGATCGTCAACGAAATGGATTCCGGGACAGCACCGTCCTACGATATTTGCTATGGCATAAGACTGATCACGAAGATCGGTTCGCGTCCTGAAAGCTAAATCCGCAAACCTAAAAGATGAAGAATGTGATCTAAGCATCTTTCCTGCCGGTCCTACCATAGCGTGCCAGCCGGAGTCCGCAGTAACGGGAGGTATATCCATGCTTTATCGTTCCGCCATCATTGCCCTGCTCGCCTTTTCAACCAGCGGTGCTGCGAACGCCCACGATTTAGCGGGCACGGCTAATTTTGATATGATCGCTTTCGAAGTCAAAAGCTGGGGTGCGCCGGCCAATCGCTGGCAATATGGACACAGCTACGGTGGAGTGTGGATCGAGGTAGTTTCAGACCCCTCCGACCGGCTGGGCAACTATACTCTCGCCTTCCACCCGATACCCGCTGATCGGGATCGCTATTCCTTGCTTGAAACGATCATTGATAGACTTCCTGCCGAAATCCCCAATTCCGAAGAGTGCGAGCGCAAAATGACAGACATGCCATACGGCACGCTCCGGCTGACAAAGGGAGCTGTCACCCTGGAAATTGCATGGAACTCCGGTTGCATGGACGAAGACTATGTAGAGTTCATGGGCGTGCTAAAGGAAGCGGACCGAGTGGTCACCGAGTGGGGACGGGAAGAACCAGCCGCTCGGACAGAAGAACATCGCATCGAATAACCGCGCGCCCTACTTACGCTACAATGCAGTCGGCCTGCTCCTATCTCGCACTCGGCTCCCAAACATAGGTGCCGCCGTCCGCGATCAGGTCGATGTAAAGCATATCATCGCGAAGCAGGTAGCTGCGCATGTACTGCGTGTCCCTAGCGAGGGTCTCTCCCATCGAAGGAGGTGGGCACATCGCACGGGTCGATGCGAGATCAGAGAACGTTAATTGGCCACTCGTTGCGCGGCCGTCATTGGATGCATTCCAATTGGCATTCCCCCGATTGCAGTCCAATCCGAAATTTGCCGTCCCGTCCTCATTGAAGCGAAGTGAATATCCTTCAGGATCGGCAGGGCGCGAAACGCCTTGTGCATCATCGTTCGAGCGGAATTCAACCAACTGCCATTCGGAACCGGGTAGCCCGACGAATTCGACAGGAAGCCGGTCCGGCAATTGTGTTCCGGTCCCAGGCTTAACGCACCCCGAGAGCGACATGACGGCGATGGAGAGCATTGGTAAGAAGCTTCTTGCGGTCATCCGGGTCTCGTCTGCCATCAGGCGCTAAAAGATTACAAAAGCAAACACGGGGCTACCGTCACAAGAAGGATCGCCACAACGCGAAGGGCCAACTTATTATACTCGAAAGCTAGTGCGATTCACAGCTCATTTCTGCCGACAACCAAAGAGTTGCCAAGGTCAACCACAGAGCATTTAAGTCAATACTAATCGGCCATCCTGTGTGCGTCTGGCAAGCCATCTCAGCTTTTTGATCTAGCTCGTGCTGGTAATTGCCTCGACATTCTGATTTCCGTCCGTCTGTAAACAGCTCAGGGGCCCTCGGCTTCGCCAGAAACGTTAGCGACAGGTAGCTTTTGAATGGTCGACGGTACCGGGAATGCCTGAACGATGAAGCTTTGGAATACTGCAATATCTGCAATTATCGCCGCCGGGATCGCTTGGTTGGCAGCGGCGACGATAATCTTTGTGGGCGTTCTAGCCTATGGTGGCGCTCACGCAGCCAACTGGGTTTTCTCCGTTCTCTTCTACCTTATTGGAGGCGCGCTTCTCTGGCGTGCGCGAATTACCTACGAGGCGTACATGACAACTCCTGACCATCCCGCAATGCGTCAACTCATGAGATCGGACATCCTGTTTAACCTGGCTCTCTTGGCCTCAGGGATAATGTTGACCGCAATGGCCGGCTACAGGGTGTTCATTGAGGACCTAGCGGTCTTCGGATGAACCTGCTCAAAGGCAAACGAAACCCTAGCCTAGCTGGAACGGGCGTTGGTGGGCTGGGCTGGTACGGTTGAGCTGGCAGACGGACGAGAGGATGGCAGTGCATATCCGACAGAGAGGGATCTTCAATCTTCTGCCTTTGATCTTACCGCTAGCCTCCTGCACATCTTCAGGAGAAATTGCGTCCGCTGTATGGACGGTCCGGTATATTTGTGAAGACGGAGAGGTACTGGTTGCTCGCTTTCGTGATCAAGCCGTATCCGTTTCGTATGCTGAGGGTATTCCGGCCGATCTTCCAATCGGCATTTCCGGTTCAGGCTTCGCCTACACGACAACGGGCGCGACCCTGCGCGGAAAAGGCGACGAAGTAATCTGGACCGAAGAAGGTGCCGAGCCGATTACCTGCGTCACCGATTGAGGCAGCCACTTCGGCGCATTTGCGACCCGTATTCTAGCTGCTGAGCGAGGAAATCGTTTGCCTGGGGACACTCTTGGCCAGGCACCCGACTAGGTCGAGTTCCTTTGATCCAACCACTGGCCAATAGCTACATTATCGGCATTCGAATGCTCAAGCACAGAACTGGCCCGACTGCCGGCCGTGATCATTCTCGGTACCGCGAGAGGCGGTTTTCCATCCGTTCCCAGGGCTGGCGCGCAGCAGTAGCTTCATTCTTTCCGCCTCGTTCCAACCGCCAATCAACAGCCTGGGCTCTGACCAATCCCTATCGCGCTCGCCCTTGAACCTGTCCCATCTCGAAGAGTTCGCGCATATAGGTTTGGTCGAACAATTCTGCCTCCGGGTCTTCTGCAGCAGGGCCAACAGCGTGCACTTCAACTGCCAGATCTCTGTTCTGGGCGAAGGCCTGAAGTCGCTCGATCGAGCGCTGATCAGCGCCCTTTAGCGACACTGTCAGAGCCCGACGCATAACTTCGAAGGTTCGGGCGGGCGTCGTACGATACACCGGTGTTAGCGCTCCATTATAAAGCACGACGACCCGCCCCGAGAGACTTTCGCTTCCCGTATCTTCGTGAAAGGCCACTGTCATCGGATTAAACAGAAGGCTCGAGGTAGTTCCGCCATCGACATGGAGTTCGGCAAAGCTGGTCGATCCAGAATGAACATCAATCAGCACTGGAGGGAAGAACCCGGGAATGCTCGCGGATGCCCGGAGTATATTCCTGATCAGGATATAGCGATCAGGATTCATGCTGGATGCGATTGCTCCGATGTCCCAAATTACGCCTCTTTCAGCATCAAGGTTTGTAGTCTGGATTAGCAACCGCCGCCCCTTGCCATGTTCGGTTGCTATGCGATTTATCAAATCCTCGCTGGCGTAAAGTTCGATCAATTCCGCGAGAGGCTCGGTCGTGGCTAGTGAAGGCCCCCCAAAAAGTCCGTCAATCGGCCGTGCGCGGTAGATCGAATCTTGGTCGATCTTGGTAAAGAGATTGATTAAATGCTCATCGTACCCTTGGCCGAGGAAAGCGAATGGCGCGATGAGCGCACCTGTGCTGACGCCGGAAACGACATCGAACATCGGCCTGTTTCCGGATTCGCTCCAGCCTTTTAGAAACCCGGCCGCATAGGCACCTTTGTCGGCGCCGCTGGAGATGGCGAGCATTTCCAAGTGACGCGGTAGACCGCTGCCCGCTCGTTGCGCAAATAGTTCGTCGTGCCAACTCGACCACGCGTAGTAATCTGCATCAGACCATTGGCGCACCGGACCATACCCAACTAGTTGCGCCTCGCTTTGCAAAATCGGTTCAAGCGCGGCCCGTTCCGGCCAGGAAGCACAAGCAGCCAAGGGGAAAAGCCCGAGGACAAGCACGACGGAATGAAAGAATAGTCGACTGTTGCCAGCGCGCATTCTGCTCTCCAGTAACCAATCAGGTGATATAGGTTTTCGCTTATTCCAGATGCTCTGGATTGGCGCAATGCGGCCTGTATTTGAGATCGGTTTTGCCTTAGGGCAGCGGGATGGCGATTGTGGCTTAGCCAGCTGATGAAGATTTCGTGCTATACTCACGCGCATGGCATGCATCAGGAAAGCCATCTCGCAAGAGAATGTTAGCTCCCTCCGCGGCGGCCCCTTAAGGCAACGGATCAGTTCAAATACCAAATGGCAGAGTAGGTTCGCATAAGTGGGAAATGAATTAGGCCGCCCAGAAACCACCCAGTATCGCATGGCCAAGCCTGAATGGATGATCAGAGCATCGACCTTGGCTTGGTTTTTCGGAGTGGTTGGAACTGGCTTGGCGATCCCAGTCATCCTAGATGCATCGTGGCTTATATTGCTTGCAGCACTAATCGCAGCTTGTGTTCTCGCTGCCGCGGTCACCGTCGTTTTCCGCTTTATCCGTCGAGCTGAGCGGAAAAGCAGTACTCACCTATGGATCACATCGTCTTTAGCAATTTTTATGCTGCTTTCCATCGCATTGGCGGCCCCGATTTACTTTGTCGCTCTGAGCGTCGCAATGGATCCACCTCTAGCCCCCCGTGCGGTACTTTCGAATGGCAAAAAAACTCTTATATTCCAAGGCATGATGCATGTCGGAACCGATAGGTTCTATAAGCAAATTGTCTTTGATCTAGAGCGGGCCTTGCAAGACGGGTATGTGCTCTATTACGAAGGAATTCGGCCAAACGTCGAAGCTGATGATTGGTTTCACGAAACGATTTCCGGAGGCAGCACCCTAAGAGCTAAGTTTACAAATCTCAGCGATAATTGCGGCCTAAATTACCAAAATAATTTCTTCAACCTTTTGAGCATAGATCGAGAATTGCGGCCTGATTTACATGTTCTGGCCGATGTCGATACACTTCAGCTAAAGCAAGAGTATGATCGACTTTTAACGGTAGATCCGGCCTTCGCTGCTTGGGCTGAACGCCGCGGGACATCGGTCTCGCGCAACCGCGCTTCAATCGATTGGAATGATGCAATAGAATTCCTGCGAGGCGGCAACGAAAGCCAGCGCGAATTGGCTGGCTACATCTGTCGTTACGTACTCAGCGAAAATTCACGCAGAAGACCGCAACCAACGCAAAGAGACAAGTTGATTCTGGACTTCCGCAACAGAATGGTTGTTGACCAAATAATCTCGGACAATGCCGATAGAATTTATCTGACCTATGGGTCTCGCCATCTCAGCGGGATTATTGAAGAGTTGCAAGCGGTTGACCCGACTTGGAAGGTTGAGTCTGTCTCATGGATAAGGCCAGTCGAACGGACCACTCATTTCGAGGCAGATTTTCGGGATCCCTGATTCCAACTCGAGAGCATCGGCAATTCGTTTGATGGAAAAACCAGACTTTCCCGAGACATAGTTTACAATCGTTGTGCTGTGTACTTGACAGTTTCGAGAAATCTTGGCGTCTCGTGAGCTCTCGCGTTCACGACACAGTTCTTCTGAAACTTGATGCGGCGGCTCACCGATATCCAAATATGCGTTGACGAACCAATTGCGGGGAGCCATTTTCCTGCCCTCGACATATATGCCCTCCACCAGCACTCACTAATAGCCGACTGGCAGCTATGCCATAGCTTGGGCCAAAAAGCGGCTGGTCGCCTAACGACCCGTTTGCGGACACCCAAGGAAGGGCCAATTCTTCCGGCAAAGCGCGTTTCAGGTAGGCGAGAGTTCTCGTTTGATGAACTGTCCCTCAAGCATGATAATCGAAAGGTTATCGCCATCCGTCGCGAGCAGCGAAATATCCTCTAGTGGGTTGCCATCTACGAGCAACAGGTAGGCTTGGGCTCCTTCCTTTACGGAGCCGAGCTTATTGGTCTGGTTGAGGATTTCAGCGTTCACGGAACAGGCCCAGCGCAGGATCTCTATCGGAGGCAGGACGTTGGCGCGCAGCCCAAACTCCGAGCATTGCCGCACGTGCTGCGGCCCCAGCAGGTCGGTGCCAAAACCCATCTTCACGCCTGCATCGAGCATGATCTCAAGGCTCTCCACCATGCGGTCAACCACGCGGAGCAGCTTTTCGTAGGAGACCGGCGGCAGGCCAAGTTTGGGACCATCCTCTTTAAGGGCAAATGCCGTTGCCAGCGTCGGCACCACGAAAGCCCCTTGCTCTGCAACAAAAGCAGCAGTCGGCGCGTCGATCAGCGAACCGTGCTCAATCGAGCGTACGCCCAATGCAGCGGAACGGCGGATTGCCTCGGCAGGATGGCAATGGGCAGCGACATAGGTGCCCCAACGTTCCGCTTCGTCTACAATCGCGAGGATTTCCTCATCGGCGAATTGGTAACGCTCAAGAGGGTCAGTGGGAGAAGCAACGCCGCCTGATCCCATGATCTTGATATGATGAGCACCTCGCCTCAGCTCTTCACGGGTTGCAGCGCGAACCGCGTCGACACCATCAACGACGACGGTAATCAGGTTGTCGCCCGCACCGCAACCACAGCAATGGAGAACGCCATCCTCTTCTGCGTGCCGCAGGTCGCCATGGCCGCCGGTCTGGCTGAGCGCCCGCCCTCCGAAAAACAGGCGGGGCCCAACAACCATCTTTTCCTGCAAAGCTTTCGCTGCCCCAATGTCACCTCCGCCGACGTCACGCACGGTGGTGAAGCCGCATTTCAAGGCGTGGGCCATGAACCGCGAAGAGTAATGCGCAGCGTAGGTTGGAGGCATGCTCCTGAAGGCCTGGACGTTCGGCGTCGTCGCATAGATGTGGACGTGGCAATCGATCAGGCCAGGCATGAGGACGCGACCGGCGCATTCAACGACATCTGCACCGTCGATTGGCAAACCATGTTCAGCGATGCGTGTGATGATACCACCTTCAACAACCGCGTCGCGATTCTTGGCAAGCTTCGCGTCCCAGCCATCGAACATGGTTGCCTGTCGAAAGATGACCTTCGCGTCCGCCCCCAATACATACTTTGAGCAACCCTCGTTGCTGCTTTGACTGCCAAGCGCAACTTTCAACGCAAACGAGATGTTCCTCCAACAAACGATCGGCCGACATCAACTTCCCTGCCCATGTGAGGTGTTTCACCGAGAAACGGCCAGCGACGCCCTAGTCAATTTTAGCTGGAATGCCCTCCGATTGTGGCAATTCATGGATGACTTCCTCCACCGCTTCACCTCTTCTGGGGAAACGAACCGCCAACATTAGTACCGTTACGGCTGCCCAGCCTAAAGCACCTGACCAATAGAGCCACTGCGGAAGACCATTGCCTGCCGTAACGGCAGCAAGCCAGGCTCCGATCGGTCGGCCAAAGTTGCCCACCGCCATATAAATGGTGAACTGTGTTGCGGCGACAACTGGTGAACATAACCTCATGCAGATCGGGATGACCGCGACGATGTAGACAAGCGCAAAAAGATCAACGACAATGATGAAGGAAGTCAAAAGCCACGCCTGATCCCACCACGGTCTTGCAAACCCCATTGCCATCAACACAATCGCGCCGCCCCCGGCTGCCCAAATGAGGCCCTTCCGAGAGCCGATAGTGTCGATCAGCCAACCCCCAATAATTAGTCCGACGATACCGCTGATCATCGTCGAGCTTGAGATGAGGTTTGTGTATTCACTGATCTGCCAACCCGCAGTTTGAGTGAACAATTCGGGATGAAACGCCTCGAAGGCGCCATAAGGTACAGCGCGTAGGAGCAGGATCGGAACGATTGCCAATGTCAGAGGGACATAAAGTGCCCTGAATGATCCTCGTAGAAGCGGCCACCATGCTTCCACTTGGATATTTAAGTTGCGAGGGTGACTGTTGCCTTGAGACCACGGCAAACGTCGCTCCCCTGCCCGTTCTCGAATGAAAATTCCATAGATCATTACGAGAAGCGGCACGAAGGCGAGACCGATCAGGCCAATTGTAATGCCGGTGTTCTGAAAGAGATATCCACCAAGGGCTGTTGCGGCAGATACGCCAAGCAATTGGGCGCCAAACATGATTCCGGCAGCCTTTGCTCTCTCGTTTTCTTTCATGATATCAACGGCTAGGCTGTCGATACCCACGTCTTGGAAAGTAACGGCCGTATTTGCGCAAAATCCAAGGGTCGAGAGCAATAAGATGTCAGCCGCCTCTGGCGCGAGAATTGCCCCGGCAAGGAAGGCGCAGACAATCAAAGCTTGAGCGCCAATTATCCAAATGCGGCGTCGTCCCATGGGCAGGAAAGTGTATCGATCGATGAGAAAGCCGTTGATGAGTTTGAGGGACCAAGGAAGAGCGGACGCAGAAACTACCGAAGCGATCTCTGCAGTGGTTGCCCCGTTTGCGCTCATCCATGCTGGAAGCGCGTAGTAAAAAATTCCGATTGGGAAGCCTTGCGTGAAGTAGAAGAATAAAAGAGTTAGCAATCTCAGTGGCTTACTTCTACTCAAAATGAACAAGTCTTCACGCGAAGTATTGACTGAAGCCATTTTCATTCCCCACGGTGCGAGGATGCACAATTTCACGCGAATGTGAATGCAGAAACCTGCCGGCCCAATTCTCCAGTGAGAGGACGTGACCTTCGAAAGCTACAGCTAGGACACTTCCGCTAAGCACCCACGAGCAAGCTTAGTCTGCTCGAATGCGGCTGCAAGAAGCGGAATGTCGGGTAACGACCCGATTGCGGAAGTCGGGGTTCGGCTGGTTGAAGAGACTTTCGGAACCACACCCAAGCCCACCGTTGGTTAGATATGAAACATGCTGCGTTTTTTCTGACCGCGACGCTTCTCGCTTCCTGTTCGCAAGACACAAACGGGGCGGGG